>Ga0210406_10000081_pt1 | contig 146977 bp, 118 predicted proteins | sample IncBWC30MmetaG_FD_155454 | JGI IMG/M metagenome (GOLD analysis project Ga0210406, IMG submission 155454) | Forest soil microbial communities from Barre Woods Harvard Forest LTER site, Petersham, Massachusetts, United States - Inc-BW-C-30-M | ecosystem: Environmental > Terrestrial > Soil >... | reverse complement strand
ATGAAATTCAAAGCGGCGCGCTAGCCAATCGAACGCGAGATAGACGACGGGCGTGGTATAGAGCGTAAGAATCTGGCTGAGGATGAGGCCACCAACGATGGTGATGCCGAGGGGGCGGCGGAGTTCCGAGCCGACGCCGGTGCCGAGCGCGAGCGGTAAGCCACCGAGAAGCGCGGCCATGGTGGTCATCATGATGGGACGGAAGCGAAGCAGACACGCTTCGTAGATGGCGTCGAGCGGGGCCTTGCCTTCCACGCGCTCTGCTTCGAGAGCAAAGTCAATCATCATGATGGCGTTTTTCTTGACGATGCCGATCAGCAAGATGATTCCGATGAGAGCGACGATGCTGAATTCCTGGCGGCAGAGGAGCAATGCGAGGATGGCTCCGACACCGGCGGAAGGGAGAGTGGAAAGAATCGTGATAGGGTGAATGAAACTTTCGTACAGGATGCCGAGGACGATGTACACAGTGACGAGCGCGGCGAGAATGAGAATGGGCTCGTTGGCTAGTGAATTCTGGAATGCGGCGGCTGTGCCCTGGAACTTCCCCTGAATGCTGGGCGGCATGTTCGCATCTTGCTTGGCTTGATTGATGGCGTTTACGGCGTGTCCGAGAGAAGCGTCCGAAGCGAGATTGAATGAGAAGGTAACGACGGGAAATTGTCCCTGATGATTCAGAGTGAGCGCGGCGGAGGAGTTTTCCACACGAGTGAACGCGGTAAGAGGGACTTGCGGGCCATTGGAAGAATGGACATAGATATTCTTGAGTGAATCCGGATTTTGCTGGAACTGCGGGTCCACTTCCATGACGACGTGATATTGATTGAGCTGCGTGTAAATCGTGGAGACCTGGCGCTGGCCGAAGGCGTCGTAGAGCGCGTTGTCAATATCAGCGGGGAGAATGCCCAGGCGCGCGGCGGAATCGCGGTCAATGATGAGATTGATGAGCAGGCCGCCGTTGAGATTGTCGCTGGCGACGTCCCGCAATTCGGGAAGCGCTTTCAGACGTTTGGTGAAATCGGGGATCTGGGCGGCGAGCTCTTTTGCATCAACATCTTCCAGAGTGTATTGAAATTGCGTGCGACTTACGCGGTCCTCTACAGTGAGGTCTTGCACCGGCTGCATGAAGAGTGTGATGCCATCAATTTTATCGAGCTGAGGCTGAAGGCGGCGAATGACGTCGCTCGCGTTGATTTTGCGTTGTGCGAGCGGCTTGAGATTGATCTGAATGCGGCCGGTGTTCAGCGTGGTGTTTGTGCCGTCAATTCCGATGAAAGAGGAGAGGCTCTCGACGGCAGGATCTTTGAGGATGGTGTCGGCGAGAGCGCGTTGATGCTCCGCCATAGCGCGGAAGGAAATGGATTGCGGCGCTTCGGAAACTCCGAGAATGACGCCAGTATCCTGGACCGGGAAAAATCCCTTGGGGACGTAAATATAAAGAAGAATTGTGCCGACGAGCGTTGCGGCAGTGACAAGGAGCGTTATCTTACGGAACTGCAAAACAAATTTCAGTGTGCGACCATAAAACGCGATGACGGAATTAAAAGCGTGTTCCGATTTGCGGTAGAACCAGGTCTGGTCTTCCTCTTTTTGATGGCGAAGGAGCTTGGCGCTCATCATGGGCGTAAGCGTGAGCGAGACGACAGCGGAAACGAGAATGGTGACGGCGAGTGTGATAGCAAATTCGCGGAAGAGGCGGCCGACGATGTCGCCCATGAAGAGGAGAGGAATAAGAACGGCGATGAGCGAGACGGTGAGCGAAAGAATCGTGAAGCCGATTTGTTCAGAACCCTTAAGGGCAGCTTGCAGCGGCGATTCGCCTTCCTCAATGTAGCGCGAGATGTTTTCAATCATGACGATGGCGTCGTCCACAACGAAGCCGGTGGAGATGGTGAGGGCCATGAGAGAAAGATTGTTCAAACTAAAACCGAGCAGGTACATCACACCGAACGTGCCGACGATGGAGAGCGGAACGGCCACACTGGGAATAATCGTGGCGCGGATGCTGCGCAAGAAAAGGAAAATGACCATTACGACGAGCGCAACGGTGAGCATGAGCTCGAACTGAACATCTTCGACGGACGCGCGAATGGTGGAAGTGCGGTCGGTGAGGATAATGACATCTACCGACGCGGGAAGCGCAGCCTTCAACTGCGGAAGGATTTTCTTGACGCGATCCACAACGCTGATGATGTTCGCGCCGGGCTGCCGCTGAATATTCACGATGACGGCAGGATTCTGATTCGCCCACGCTGCTTGCATGCTGTTTTCGACGCCGTCGGCGACATTGGCAACGTCGGTGAGGCGAACGGGAGCGCCGTTGCGGTACGCAATGATGACGGAACGATAAGAATCGCCGGAGACCAGCTGATCGTTCGCCGCGATGGTGACCGATTGCTGCGGCCCGTCAAAGGTTCCCTTTGCAAGATTGACGTTGGCCGTGCCGAGAACGGTGCGCATGTCCTCGAGGCTCAGGCCGTAGGACGCAAGTGCGGTGGGATTGGCTTGAATACGAACGGCGGGGCGCTGGCCTCCGCTGATGCTGACGAGACCGACACCGGGAAGCTGCGAAATTTTTTGCGCGAGGTTTGTGTCAGCCAGATCTTCGACTTTGTAAAGAGGAAGCGACTTGGAACTAAGCGCGAGCGTGAGAATGGGCGCATCCGCCGGATTGACTTTGCTATAGATGGGCGGATTGGGAAGGCCCTGAGGGAGAAGATTCGAGGCGGAATTAATTGAGGCCTGAACTTCCTGTTCAGCAATATCAATGTTGAGATCAAGATTGAACTGGAGCGTGATGAGCGAGCTGCCGAAGGAGCTCGTGGACGTCATTTGATTGAGGCCGGGAATTTGCCCGAACTGGCGCTCGAGAGGGGCGGTGACGGAAGAAGCCATCACGTCCGGACTCGCGCCAGGATAAAAAGTTTGAATCTGGATCGTGGGGTAATCCACCTGCGGCAAGGCAGATACAGGCAACTGTCGGTAGGCAACCCAGCCGACGAGAAGGACGGCCACCATTAGAAGCGTGGTGGCGACCGGCCGCAGAATAAACGGCCGAGACAGGCTCATTGCTTCTTGCCTCCTGCCTGGCCAGACTTACCTTGATGCGAGGAATCCTGCTGCTGCGCAGGCGTTTGCGGCGCGGAAGAATTCGAAGAAGCATCTCCGGTCGGCGATGTGTTGGGAACGACCTTGCTGCCGTCCTGCAACTTATCCTGGCCGTCGGTGACAACAACTTCGCCTTGCTTCAAACCCGAGGAGATGCCGGCGGTGTTACCGGTGGTTTGCGCGATGGTGACCTGGCGAATGTTCACCGTATTCCCCTGCCCTACTACATAAACGTACGTACCTTGCGGACCGCGCTGAATGGCGGGAACGGGGACGGTGGTTAGGCCACGTTTCGTATCCACGAGAAGATGAACGTTGACGAATTGATTGGGAAAGAGCGCGTTGTCTTTATTGTCGAAAAGCGATTTGAGTTTGTAGGTTCCCGTCGTGAGATCAATCTGGTTGTCTATTGTGAGTAGCTTGCCGGAGGTGATTTTGTAGGTGTTGTCGCGGTCATACGCTTCCACAGTCAATTGAACGCCTTTACGGAGTTTGTCATTGACCTGCGGGAGTTGATCCTGCGGCAGCGCGAAGACAACGGAGATCGGCTGCACCTGCGTGATGACGACGAGGCCAGTGGCATCCGTGGCATGAATGATGTTGCCGGGATCCACGAGGCGCAGACCTACGCGGCCCGAGATGGGAGCAGTAATACGGCAGTAGGTGAGTTGGAGTTTTGCGTTGTTTATCTGGGCCTGATCGGATTTTATGGCGCCGTCAAACTGACCGACCTGCGCTTGCTGCGTATCGAGCTGCTGCTTGGGAATGATGCCTTCCGTAAAGAGAAGTTTGAAACGCTCGTAGTTTACTTCGGCGTCGCGGCGCTGGGCTTCGTCTTTGGCAAGCTGGCCTTGCGCTTGCTCCAACAGGACCTGCGATGGACGCGGATCAATTTCGGCCACGAGGTCACCTTCTCTAACGAACTGGCCCTCCTTGAAGGCAACATTGATGAGTTGGCCATCCACGCGGCTATGCACGGTAACAGTATTTAGAGGAGTGACGCTTCCCAGGCCGTTGAAATAGACAGGCAGGTCACCAGACTGCGCGGTCGCTACAACCACTGGAACAGCATAATTTCCAGCGCCAGCGGCTCCTTTTGCTTTACCTGCTCCGCCTGGGGCGGCAGCCGAGTCCTGCGCCTTGTTGTGGGCACTGCGGTAGTACCAATAGCCTCCCGCCGCAATCGCGAGAACGAGGGCCCAAACCCACCAACGACGGCCGGACGCGGCGCTACCGGCGCGGACGCGGCTCCCGGTGGCGCTACCCGGCTCGGGTAGGTCTAAGGAATTCAACTGACTCATTCTTGGCTCCTGTATCTCGGATAGCGGAATGTGAGAACGTCCGCCGGGGGCAGGACGACCGTCCATTTGCGCCGTGGCTGATCTTGCCGGTAAGCAGACTACCGCGAAAGCTCGCCCACGCCTAGATTGGACGGGAAGCAAAGGAGAATGGTTACGGGAGGAGGTTTTACCTGGCTGAAAAGGCGGGATGCGCTATATTGCTGAGCAAAGGAGAACAAGTGAATGGTTAAAGGGCTGATTTGGGGGATCTTGATTGGAATTCTGCTGGTTGTAGGAGGACTTTTCTTCTACTTTGCGAGTGGGCGGGCACCAGTAGCCGTGACAGCACCGGAAATGCCGTTTGAACACAAAATGGCGCACATGGCATTGGATGCGTATCTCAAGAAGCTGCCCCACCCCGCGCCCCAAGTTCCAGCCGATGAGAAGAACCTGCTCGAAGGCGCAAAGGTATATAAACAAAATTGCGCGGTTTGTCATGGATTGCCCGGGCAGACGCCCACGACGATTGCGGAAGGTATGGCGCCGCGGCCACCGCAACTCTTTAAGGGCACGGGCGTGACGGACGATGAGGAGTGGGAGTCGTATTGGAAGATAGAGGGCGGAATTCGAATGACGGGCATGCCTGGGTTCAAAGGGAGCCTGACAGAAACGGAAATCTGGCAGGCGGCGGTGCTGGTGAAGAATGCGGACAAGATTACGCCTCCGGTAAAGGACTACCTTACGCGGATTGAGATACAAACAACAGCGACCGCTCCAGCGAAATAAACCAAAACATAAAATGAGACATTCTTTAGAATTTGCCGTCTATTTCTAAGGGTGGGACCTCGTCCTGTTGATCGAACTAAAGAAGACCGTTGCTACAGAGACCTAGGTGTACAATGCGCGGCTGGGTAGGGTTGGGGTTTTGTAAGTCACCGTTTCATCGGACAGGAAATTCCAGAAATTCATTCTGAGGGACATGAACGATGCTGATTCGTCGAATCCAGTCTGTCGTTTTGGCTGTTGTGGTGTGCCTGTGCTGCGTCGAGGTCGCTGCGGCACAAACGAAGTTGCTACGGTTCCCTGATGTGCACGGGGACAAAGTGGTGTTCACGTATGGCGGCGATTTGTGGACCGCCTCAACGTCAGGCGGAATGGCGACGCGGCTGACGTCGCATCCAGGACTTGAAGTTTTTGCAAAGTTTTCACCGGACGGAAAGTGGATTGCGTTTACGGGGCAGTACGACGGCGATGAGCAAGTCTATGTGATTCCCTCGACGGGCGGTGTGCCGAAGCAATTGACGTTTTATCCGGCGCGCGGACCGTTGACGCCGCGATGGGGATACGACAACCAGGTGTACGGGTGGAGTCCGGACGGAAAGTCCGTGCTGTTTCGTTCACTGCGCGAACATTTCGATCTTGGCGACAGCCGGCTCTATACGGTGAGCGTGGACGGCGGAATGCCGCAAGCGTTACCGATGCCGAAATCGGGCGCGGGAGATTTTGCGCCGGACGGAAAGAAAGTTGTGTACTCGCCGTTGTTTCGTGATTTTCGCACGTGGAAGCGGTATTCCGGCGGATGGGCGCAGCAACTTTATATTTTTGATTTGAGTTCACATGCGGCGGAAAAGATTACCGACGACCCGCGAGCGCACCGCGATCCGATGTGGGTTGGCTCGAAGATTTTCTATTCTTCCGACAAAGACGACACTCTGAATCTTTATTCGTACGATCCGGCGACGAAAAAAACGGATCAATTGACGCACAGCAAGAAGTGGGATTTGCGGTGGCCGAGCACGGATCACAAGAACCAGATCGTGTACGAGCTGGACGGCGAGCTAAACATTTTCAATACGGAGACGAATCAGACGACGCATATTTCAATCAATGTGTCGACGGATGCGATTGCGATGCGGCCATCGCGAGTATCCGCATCGGGCGAAATTGAAGGAATGGCATTGAGCCCGAAAGGCGAACGCGCGTTGTTTGTGGCGCGGGGAGACGCGTTCACGGCGCCGATCGAAAAGGGCCCGACGCGCAACCTGACGAACTCTTCGAACGCGCACGACAAGTGGGCACGGTGGTCTCCTGATGGCGCGAAGATTTCGTACATTTCCGACGCGGACGGCGAGGATGAAGTTTATTTGCTCAATCAGGATGGTTCCGGCAAGCCGGAACAATTGACGCATGGCTTTCAAGCGATGTTGTACGCGCCGGAATGGGCGCCGGATGGAAAACGAATCGCGTTCTCCGACAAAGACGGGAAGCTCTACGTGCTGACGCTTGAGGACAAGAAAGTTGCGCAGGTGGCACAAGATCCGAGTGGCAGGTTGCGAGATTACACTTGGTCCGCGGATGGCGGGCAGCTGGCGTTCACGCAGAATAATCCGAACAATTTCCGGTCCATTTATGTGTGGAGCGTTGCGGACGGGCAGCTCCATCGTGTGACGGGCGATCTTTTTGATATCACGGACGTCGCCTGGGACACGGAAGGCAACTATCTCTATTACTCGGCGGTGCACGACTTTGCTCCGCTAATCAGCCAGATTGAATTTAATTTTGCGACGAACCGCGGACAGGATTTGTACGCGCTGGCGCTGCGCAAAGACGTGAAGAATCCGTTTCCACCGGAGAGCGACGAAGTGACGATCTCCAAGGACGGCGACAAGAAAGACGAAAAGAAGGACGAGAAAAAGGACGAAAAGAAAGACGACAAGAAGGAAGAAAAGAAAAAGGAGTACATCAAGATTGATTTCGACGGGCTGGCGGATCGCGTGACGAGGGTACCGGTCGGCGCAGACAATTATTTTGGATTGGTCGTGACGAAGGAGAACCTGCTTTACGCGCGTGGCGGAGCTTTCTTTTATGGACGCGACCAATTCCCAGAAACGAACCTGATTGTTTTCTCGATGAAAGACCGCAAGGAAAGCACGCTGGCGGAAAATATCCAAGGTTATACGGTTTCCGACGACGGCAAGAAAGTCCTGGTCCGGAGCGGCCAAAGCTACAAGCTGTACGACCTCAAGCCTGATGGGAAAAACAGTGCGAAAAGCGTGTCCACGGATGGACTAATGGTGGATCGCGTTCCGCACGAGGAGTGGGTGGAGATTTTCAATGAAGTGTGGCGGCGATACCGCGACTTTTTCTACGTGAAGAACATGCACGGATACGATTGGAACGCGCTGCGCGAGCAGTATCGTCCACTAGTGGATCACGTGGCGCACCGGTCCGATTTGAATTACGTGCTGGGTGAAATGGTTGCTGAATTGAGCGTGGGGCACGCGTACATCGAAGGCGGCGACTGGGAAATGCCGAAACGCCCGCAAGTGGCGCTGATGGGAGCGAAGTTCGCGCTGGATTCGGCGGCGGGACGATACAAGATCAGCAAAATCTATCGTGGACAGAATGAAGAGGATCTCTATCGCTCGCCGTTGACGGAAGTCAGCGTGAACGCGAAAGAGGGAGATTACATTCTTGCTATTGACGGGAAAGAGCTGAAGGCCAGCGACAATCCTTACCAATTTTTGCTGAACAAGTCGGGCCGTCCGGTGCAACTGACGCTGAACGATAAGCCGTCCTGGGAAGGTTCACACCAGACGAGCTATAAGCCGATTACACAGGAGCGCAGCCTGATTTATCTGGAATGGGTGACGCGCAACCGCGAATATGTTGCCAAGGCGACGAACGGGCGTGTGGGATACATTCACATTCCGGACATGGGCGCCGCGGGAATCCGCGAGTTCATCAAATACTATTATCCGCAGATCCGCAAAGAAGGATTGATTGTGGACGTGCGCGGGAACGGCGGCGGAAATGTTTCGCAGATGTTGATCGAACGCTTGCGGCGCGAACTGCTTGGCACGGAATTCTCGCGAGGGGACACTTACACGGGGACCTACCCTGGCGCTGTGTTCTACGGGCCGAAAGTTTGCTTGATCAACGAAACGTCAGCATCGGACGGTGATATTTTCCCGCACATGTTCAAGCAAGCTGGACTTGGGCCGCTGATCGGCAAACGAACGTGGGGCGGCGTTGTCGGCATCACCGGCCACGGCCCACTACTCGACGGCGGAACAGTGTTCGTGCCGGAATTTGCTACAGGTTCGACGGCGGGCCAGTACGTAATAGAAGGGCATGGCGTCGATCCGGATATTGTTGTGGAGAATGAAGCAGCGGCTGTGATTGACGGCAAAGATCCGCAACTCGAACGCGGCATCGCGGAAGTATTGAAGGCTATGGATGCTGCTCCGAAGAAGCTGCCGGGACGCCCGGCCGATCCCGTGAAAACGCCGAAGCGGTAGGAACTATTTTGGCGGATGGGTCGAAAAATATTGATCGAGTGCGCCGGCAACTTCTCCGGCCGCGCGCTGAACATTGCGGTCAAGAGCAGCCACGACGGATGCCACGTCTTTGCCACTGACGGGCTCGTCAAAATTGTAGCTATAGGTCCAGACGGTCCCGTTCGTCTTGGTGTCATGCATCTCGAGATCAAAGCTAAGACGAGCGATGAGTGCCTTCCCTGAGACTTCCTTGAAGTCGTAAAGACGCCCACGCAGCAAGTAATCGCCGCGTGCGCCGCTGCGGAGTGTGTTGACGTCGCGATAGTGCCCGGAGTTGCGAAGCTTACGTAACAAGACATTCTGCATCATTTCTACGGGCGGTTCGGACCAGCGCTCCGTTTCGTAAGTGCCCATCTGTTGCCGTTCGGAGCTGTAAACGATGCGATCTTCGCGATAGAGATGCGAAGTTTGCATCGGACCCAGCAGCAGGGATATCGGAGGAGCATCCTGATTGGCGATACTGGACGGACCGGACGGGGGAGTGAGTTGATAGTACTTACTGGGTCGAGCAGCGCCACAACCAGACATGAGTCCAATTGCGACTGCCAGCGCGCCCAAAGCGCAGAGTTTCTTCAATCCGTTCATTGGAGCGACCTCATCTTTAGCAAGTAGCATGAAATTCGGCTGTGCGTAGCTCATGGCTGTCCCGGCTTGTGTTCTTTTGGCGTGGAAGAGCGAATGAGAGTGGACGGATGGGTCTTGATAATTTGCGTGAACTCGCGCAGATTTTCGCTGACGTGGCGCATGTTCTCAAGGAGTTCGTCAATGTTTTCGGAATTTGTGTCCAGAGTGCTGTTTAGCTGGCCGGTGAGCCGCTGGAGTTGGGCAAGATTCTGACGGAGCTCGACAATCGCACTGTGAATTTCGGGACGATCCTCCGCGAGAAGCTCATCCACATGCCCGATGGTTTTGCTTGCCTCGGCAGAAGTTTTGCGCAGGTCGTCGAGGAGCGGGCCCATTTTGCGCGACGCGGCTTCAACTTGAGTGAGGCTGGATTTGAGCGCGGGGCGATTTTCTTCGAGCATGCCGCGCGTGTTGGAGAGAGTCGCAGAAAGATTGGCCCGGTTTTGGGCGTTCAGCATGTCATTCACACGCGCGATGGTTTCTTCAAGTTCCGTTGTGCGCGCATTGAGAGTAGCAAGTAGCTTCTTCGCCTCAGGAGCGATGTCGTTGATTTGGGCCGTGATGGCGTTGAAGTCTGTGTACGGTTCCGAAGGTAACGTACTTCCGGGAGGAGCCGACGCAGCTTGCTGACTGCCGGCCATGATTTCCACATGATTCTCGCCGAGCGGGCTCATGCTCATAATGCGCATTTTGCTGTCCGCCTTAATCGGCAGCCCCTGTTTGACGCTGATGGTGATTTCCATTCGCGTGGGATTTTGTGGGTCAATGCGCAGCATTTCCACGCGGCCGATTTTTGGACCGCCGGAGTAGCGCACAGTGGCGCCGGGCTCAATTCCGCCTGCGAAGGGAAAGTACGCATGATACGTAATTGGCGAATTGCTGAACGCGCCACCCAGCTCGAAGACCGTGAAGATCAAAAGCCCCGTGGCGACGATGACGAATAATCCGACGGCAGCTTGTTCTCGCCTGGCTTGCATCTTCCCTTCCCCCCTCGCTCAACGGCGAATGCCGTGGCGATCCTCCGTTAGCATCTGAAGGTAATCCAATTCCTGAGAGACCGCGGGTTCAGCGATGCGATCCAAAAACTGCCGCACGCGCGGATGTGTGCTGGTGCGCATTTCTTCGGGCGTGCCGAGGGCGATTACATCACCCTTGTCGATGAGGACCATGCGGTCCGCGATGAGGAAGGCGCTGGCGAGTTCGTGTGTGACCACGATGATGGTCATGTGAAACGCCTGCTTCAATTCGAGGATGAGTTCATCGATACCGGCGGCGATAATGGGGTCGAGGCCAGCAGAGGGTTCGTCGAAGAAAAGAATTTCGGGGTCCATGGCGAGGGCGCGCGCGACGGCTGCGCGTTTCTTCATACCGCCGCTGAGTTGCGAGGGGACGTAGTCCTCGTAACCGGATAGACCGACCTGATCGAGCTTGAGGCGCAGCATGATGTCTATCGTTGGGTCTTCGAGCTTGGTGTGTTCACGAAGAGGAAGCGCGACGTTTTCGCCGACGGTCATGGAGCCGAAGAGCGCTCCGCCCTGGAATGACATGCCCATGTGGCGGCGAATCTCGTCTAATTCGTCGTTTGAAATGGTGGCGATGTTTCTGCCTTTAATCCAGATTTCGCCGGAGGTGGGACGCTCGAGTCCAACCAGTGTGCGAAGAAGCGTGCTCTTGCCGGAGCCAGATCCGCCAAGGATGACCAGTGTTTCGCCTTGCTGCACGTCGAACGAGACGCCGTGAAGAATTTCGCGTTCGCCGTAACTCACGCGCAGATTGCGCAGAGAGATGGCGGGAGTCTGCGTTTCAGCCGGAGATGTGATTTGGGGTTCCACTCTAGTGAGCTCCCAGGAAGAAGAAGAGTGCGGTGAAAATGAGGTCCACGAGGATGACGAGAAAGATGGACATGACAACGGCCGCAGTCGTAGACCGGCCAACTTGTTCCGCGCCGGCGCCGGTGGAAAGCCCTTCCTGACAGCCGACGGCGGTGATGGTTATGGCGAACATGAAACTCTTGACGAGGCCACTGATGATGTCGCGCAGGAAAAGTGCATCAATGGAAGCATTGATATAGCCAGTGAAGTTGAAGCCGGCCTTGGCGACTCCGAAAAGCGATCCACCCAAAACGCCCATGGCGTTGGCCCAGATGGTGAGGCACGGAAGCATAACCATCATGGCGATGAACTTTGGCGTGACCAGGAAGCGAATGGGGTTGATGGCCATGGTTTCCAAGGCGTCCAGCTCTTCCGTGACTTTCATGGTGCCGATTTCGGCGGCGAAGGACGAGCCGGAGCGGCCAATGACGACGATCGCGGTGATAAGCGGGCCGAGCTCACGACTCATGGAAATAGCGACTGCACTGGCGACGAAATTAATTGCGCCAAACTTCCTGAGCTCGTAGGCGGCCTGGAGGGCAAGAATCAGGCCAATAAAAAACGTAATAAGGGAGAGAATCGGCAGAGCGCGCACGCCAACCTGCATAGCTTGCGTAATCGCGCGCTGAATGCGAACCGGCTTTCCGTGAAGCGGAGCGACAAAGGTGTAATAGCCCGCACGAGCGCTCAGCGTGGCGAGCGAGCCGATATAGGCAAGGGCGTTGAGGACAGACTGCCCTATTTGAACCGTTAGTTCCACCAGCGCACCTGGAGACCAATCACGAGATCAAGCGCTTTCGTTCGAAAGAGCCTGCTCTTCGTTTTCATAAATTTCAAAAAGCTTGAGCAGTCGGGACAGCTGCAGAACCTCGCGCGCGGACTTGCTTAAGCCGAAAAGAATAAAGCGCGCTTGCAAATCGCGCGAGGCTTTGAGCCCTTCCACTAGCGAAGCAATACCGGAACTGTCGATATATTTGACTCCCTGGAGGTTCATGATGACGCGGGGAATTTTCTTCTCTCGAAGCTCGGTGAGCAAGGCTTTGCGGACCGCGGGCGAATTGGCCAGGTCAATGTCGCCGGTCACGTCAAATATCGTTATGTTTTCCAGACGCCGCGCAGAGATTTGCACCGGTACGCTCCTCTTTCATCCGTCAGCGAATAAACTTGATCATGCGGAGGCGGTTGGTCGCGCCGACCCGTTTGTGGACAACCGTGTCCATGCTTTGTCGCATGAAATGGAGTCCAAGTCCACCAGAACGAAGTTCGCCAGGGGGCAGGCCCTTGAGCGCGTCGGGCTTGGGCTCTGCACCGCGATCCGTCAGCAAAATTTCCAGGCCGGGCTTGTCCGCATGCGCGCCGTTTACTTTGCTGAATCGAATTTCGATTTCACGGCCCGTTTTGCCTCCATAGGCGTGGCGAATGACGTTGGTGATGGCTTCGTCCAAGGCGAGTGTGATGGCGCGGCAATCTTCCTCGCCAAAGCCGATAGCGCTGGCGATAGGCGCGACAGCGCCTCGCACGCCACACAAGACCTCCGGATTACTGTGAAGCTGAAGCCGCAGAAGGAGCCGCCGCCGGGCCAAGGACCGAACCTCCGAGGGAGGATTGTATCGAAAATAGGAGGAGGACCGCCATTGGCAAGACGCAAAATGGCGAAGATCGTCGAGCGTCACGACAGGAGCCCATGCCTGAAGGCAGCGCCTAGCCACTCATATGCTTGTATTTGTTGATTCCGAGGCGCGCAATCATGGAGTCGAGCGTCTGCCGTGGGATTCCAAGCCTGACTGCGGCTCCGGACGGGCCAGAAATGCGCCCAGCACATTCGGCCAGCGCGGCTTCGATCAATTCGCGCTCACGACGGTCTTTGACCTGCTCGATTCCATTCAGGGTCACCGTGGCGCGGGGAGTTTCGGTCTGCGTCTCTTGTCTCAACCACGCTGCGTCAATGGAAAGCGAGTCCCCATCGCAAAGGAGCACGGCACGCTCCACGAGGTTCTGCAACTCACGGATATTTCCGGGCCACTCATAGGCCTGAAAGAGTTCCAGCGTGTTTTTCTTGATGCTCCTGATTCTCTTGCCGGCCTTCTTCGCATAGCGTTCAATGAAATATTCCACAAGCAGCGGAATATCGTCGGGCCGGTCCCGCAGCGCGGGCAATTGAATGGGAAAAACGTTCAGCCGGAAAAAAAGGTCCTGGCGAAAGGCGCCCGCGGCAACGGCAGCCTTAAGGTCGCGATTGGTCGCGGCCAAAATGCGGACGTCCACGGAAATCGACTGGTTGCTTCCGACCCGCTCGAACTCGCGTTCTTGAATCACGCGTAAGAGGGCGACCTGTGTTTCGGCCGGCAGCTCGCCAATTTCATCGAGGAAAATTGTTCCGGCATTGGCGGCTTCGAACCGCCCGAGGCGGCGCTGTAGCGCTCCGGTAAACGCGCCTTTTTCATGGCCGAAAAGTTCCGACGAAATAAGGGAAGAAGGGATCGCGGCGCAATTGACGCGGATAAAAGCATGATTAGCGCGGCGGGACTGTTTGTGAATGGCGCGCGCGACAAGTTCTTTGCCGGTTCCAGTTTCGCCCAAAATCAGAACAGTGGAATCCGTGGGGGCGACGCGAGCGACTTCAGAAAGCACAACCATCAAGTTAGCTGAAGAGCCCAGAATCTCTTCAAACATGGAAGTGCGATTGACTTCTTCACGCAAGGCAAGATTCTCGTTTAGCGCGCGCTCGGTTTCCTGTTTGCCTTCTTCGATGTCCGTCCGCGCGACGTACCAGCGCAAAATTTGACCGCGTTCGTCCTGCAATGGATTGAAGCGGCTCAAAAACCAGCGATAGCGCCCGTCTTTCCCGAGGATGCGCGCTTCCGTCTCAAACGGCTCGGCGTTCTTGAAGCCGGTTTGCAAATCGCTCAGATAGCGTTCCAAATCCTCGCGATGCACGACAGTGTTGCGAAAACCTTCCGCGCCCCAGCGCTCCGGCGTAGTGCCGTAATAATCGAGCACAACGCGGTTTGCATACAGGCCCGTTCCGTCAGGGCGCAAGACAAACACGTGCGCGGGCACGAGTTCGATGAGTTCTTTCAGTTCCTTTTCGCTCTCGCGAAGCTGGTCTTCCCTGCTCTGTAAATTTTGGTAGAGGCTGTTCAGCGTTTTGGCCGTTTCGTTCGAAACGGCTCCAAGTTGCGCCAGCTCGTCTTTTCCGCGGATCGATATCTGGTGCTGAAAATCTCCGCGCGCCAATGAACGCGAGCTTTCCACGAGGCTGTGCAGAGGTTCCGTAATGCTCCGCGTTATGCTGACGCCCAAGAAGGCCGCGGTCAGTAGCGTGCCCGAACCCGTGAGGAGAAAGATGACCAACATTCGGCTCTGCGCGAGCCTGATGCTCGAAGCGGCTTCTGCCCGCTCGGTGGCGACTTCTTCGTCCACGGTTTTCACCAATTCTGAACTGAGTAGTTCCAGGGGAAGAACCTGCCTCGTAAGCCGCTGACGAATGGCGACCCAGTCACCCGCCTCCGCCAGCGCACGAATTGCCTCAACATGAAACGGCATCGCGCTCCGCACCGCTTCGATGGTGGGCGAGACGATGGAACCGAGGCGAATGTCGGTGGGCAAACGATTAAAAAGCGCCTGCGTCTGGTTTCCGTCTTCTTCCAATACCCTGCGGAGTCTTTCTGTTTCCGCAAACAGCTGCGCTTTGTCTTCCAGCTGGGCGAGCTCGTTAAGCCGGCTGTAAAAAGAATGGAGGCTGGTTTGAAAGCGCAGGACGGCGATCAATTCCTGGTCAACGGCGGCAAGGCGATCTGCTTGAACGCGCAACCGGTGGAATTGCCAGATAAGCAGTCCATTTCCGAGGAGCATGAGAAAAATGATGAGCAGAAAGCAAACGGTAAGTCGCGGACCGATATTAAACCGCGATAGAAAAGGTGTCCCTTGGGGGACAGCCGAAGCAGAACTAGTCGTGACTTCGTTCAACGCTGAATCCTCTTGAGTTGGCCCAGATCAGAAGGCGGAAGAATAATTCTACACCGAGCCAAAGGCAAAACTCAGGCGACGGAGGTGCGAACCGGTCGCAGCCAAAGACAGAAAATTGAGTCTTCAATTCTACTTTGCCGGCGGAGGCCCCGCCTGTAACCCAGTGATGTCAATGAGCTCCTCTTCCAAATTTGCGGCCGCCGCGCCGGCTTTGGCTTTGCCCGACAAGACGGAAAAGACCGCCTGGAAGTAGGCTTGCGATACTTTCTCGTATTTTTGGCCCGTTACCGTGGAAGGGCGCATGACGACGCTGCTGCGGCGCTTTTCCACGGACTGCTCGGCGTTGGAATAGGCCTTTAGAATTGCGGGAAGATCAACCATCTCATCTTGCCCAGACGGGTGAGAAGTCCTGCGGGCTTCGTCCAACTGCTTTTCCTTTTGCACCAGGAACTTGACCAGGCGCACGGCTTCGGCATGGTGCGCGGTGGAGCGGGAAATGGCGAGGCCGATGCCTCCCATGGCGCTAACCCGGGTGGAGGAGCCGCCGGGCACCGCCGTTGCGCCTTCGCGATTGGAGATTTCCGAATGGGCGGGATGGCTCAAGAAGTAGTCGGAAGTCCAACTTCTCATAAATGCGGCCTTCCGCGTGTAACGAAACGCATTGATTGAATCCCATTCCTGGTACGACAGCACGGCGGGCGGTGAGATCCGGCCAATCCAATGGGCGGCCCGCTGCCAGGCGCGGACCGTGTTGGGATTGTTCACGGTGATTTTGCCGTCCTGTTCGATGATGTGGCCGCCGCCTTCCGCGAACTGCCATTCTAGGGCAACGCAGGTTAGTCCTTCGCTGGCTGCACCTGGCCACAAGAATCCCCAAAAATCATGATCCCCTTTTGCACGTTCTCCCGCTTGAATGCGCGCGGCCATCTTTTCCAATTCGTCCCAGGTTTTTGGCGGAGCGCTGAATCCGTATTCTCGAAGCAGGTCGGCCCGGTAGAAGAGAATGCCAACGTTGGTATGGAACGGAACCGCCACCAGGCGGTTCTGAACCGTAAAGTTTGCAATGAGCTCCGGATCCTCGGCAGACATCTCGGATGCAAACTCAGGCCCGAGGTCGAAGAGATTGTCCTTCAGAATCCCCGGCCAAACCACGTCAATGCTGTATACGTCTGCCGTACCTTTCTCAAGCATCTGGCGAGCAAGTGCTAGCTGATCTTCGACACTTTCGGGAGCAGGCAGATGCCTGACTCGAATTCCTGTTTCATACGTGAATTGCTGCAGAGCGATGTCCATCAATTCTTTACGCTCTGACATATCGTGGGACCATTCAGGATCGAGAAATGTGATGGAAACAGATTCGCGAGGAGACTGCCGGCAAGCCACGAGGGGCCACGTCAGCAAAATCAGTGCAAACACAACTATCGCGCGGCGAAACTGGGACGTGTGGGGCAAAGCGGGGGGCCTCTCTTTGAATTTCGGCTCAAGAAACTGAAAGAGTGCCCCCTTTTACAAAATTTTACAAGGCGAGGTGAAGATCCGGCCTTCTCATTCTACGAGAAGGCAGGGTGAGGGTTTAGGCGGACGCGGTCTTGCTTTGTTGGAAAAATGCCAGCAGGTCGGCGTTGATCTGGTCCGCATTGGTTGTGGGCATCCCGTGCGGAAAACCCGCGTATACCTTCAACTTGGCGTTCTTGACTATCTTCGCGGACATTAGACCGGCAGCGCCAATCGGTACGATCTGGTCGTCATCGCCGTGCATGACCAGCGTGGGTACATCGAATTTCTTCAGGTCTTCCGTGAAATCGGTTTCGGAAAAGGCCTTGATACAGTCGTAATGAGGTTTGATGCCGCCCATCATGGCTTGCAGCCACCAGTGCTCGCGGATGCCTTCCGAAATTTTGGCGCCGGGTCGGTTGTAGCCGTAGAACGGGAGAGTAATGTCCTTGTAAAACTGCGGCCGATTTTCCATGTACGCGGCCCGCAGGCCATCGAAGACCGAGATTGGCGCGCCCGCGGGGTTCTTTTCGGTCTGCACCATCAAGGGTGGCACGGCACTGATCAGCACAGCCATGGCGACGCGTTCGGAGCCATGCCTGCCAATATACCGCGCGACTTCTCCACCGCCGGTAGAGTGGCCGACGTGGATTGCGTTCCTCAGATCAAGCTCTTCAGTCAGCGCTGCGAGATCGTCGGCATAGGTATCCATCTCGTTGCCATCCCACGTCTGCGTGGAACGACCGTGTCCCCTGCGGTCATGCGCGATGACTCGATATCCGCGCTGGCCGAAGAACAGCATCTGTCCATCCCAGTCATCTGCGCTGAGCGGCCAGCCGTGGCTGAAGACGATGGGCTGACCCTTGCCCCAATCCTTGTAATAAATAGTTGTTCCATCCCTGGCGGTGATAGTTGGCATGTGTTCTCTCCTTATGTTGTTGCTCGAAATTGACGAAAAACTAGAATTAACGCCTATTCATCAGGCTGCGTTTCTTTGCATCATTTGGCTCTCGCGGTTCTGCAACATGCGGGTTGGAACTTCAAATCGGTTGGAACGATAAGCGGGAGATGGCTTCAAAACTCCGCGGCGTAACTTCTTTCGCAAAATGCGCTTCGCGTGAAAGACGCGCGCCTTTGTTGCTGCAATCGAGATACCCATCATGGTCGCCGTTTCCCTTACGGAATGCTCCTGCAGTTCGCGAATTTCGAGAGCGGTGCGAATAGATGGCCGCAAACCTGCAATTCCGCTCCTGAGGATTTCTTCACGCTCCATGCGCGAATAGGTTTGCTCTGGATTCAGAGCTTGATCCGCCGTGTGTGGCAACGCTGCATCAGGCTTCCGGTCCAGGAGGATCTCTTCTGATATTTCGGGCATCGAACGTTTCTTTCTCAAAATCATGAGCGCCGAATTGATGGCGATGCGGGTCAGCCAGGTTCCGAATTTGGAACGTTCGTCGAAATCCTTAATGTGAAGGAACGCGCGCATCATGGAGTCCTGTACCGCGTCTTCGGCGTCTTCGCGCTGCTTGGTGATTCGGAAAGTCGCCCAGAGCAGTGAATCCTCATGGCTGCGGAATAGGGTATCAAATGCTTCGCTGTACCCTCGCTTCGCTGCGGCCACAAGCTGCGTCTCGCTGAGCGCAGTGGCACCCCTTCTACGACCGTCAACACCATGCAGTCCCAAGTTCTTCGAACTCATTTCGTTCCCCCTTACGATCTGATTCCACGCTCTCTGGACATCCATTCCCGGATATAAGGCGAAGCATTCGAAATCACCGCGCCATCCTTTTCGCAAGCAACCAGAAACCGAACCGCTTCCACATCCACTAAATTGACTTCTTCCAAGTCGATGACAAGGTTCGGACCGCAAGGTGCAATCTGCACCCGCAACTCCCCCAAATGCTCGGACCCCACTCGCCCGATGAGTCGAAGGAGGGTTCGATGGTTGTCGGAAGCCCTTTCGATGCGAAGTGTCATCGCCGTTATGGCTGCACCAGGATGCCCAGTCTTACTTTATTGAAAATAAAATGCTTACTTGAAAGAAGTGCGCTGATTCGTCGGCATTTGCTGATTTTTCAGAAATGAATTGGTGATAACTTTGGCAGAGTTTACGGGTATGTGAACGGCCCATGAGAGATCGTTTAATGTGGCCGTGACCGCTCCCAAAAATGATTGCCCTAGATCGCACGACGTTCTCGTACTAGTCTTACGCCGCTACCTCAGACATTTACGGAGCACAAGAACGAATAGCAGAACGCGCGCGGAAAAAGTGATGCCCACACCATGAAACGCCAGACTGGAATCTTAACTGCCTTCTTGACCGTTCCTTCTTTCATTTTTCTTTTTGCCTGCGATCTAGCTGCAGCTCAATGGTTGCCGCGAAACGCCGTTCGAGAGGCCGAGCGGGTGCGGGACGGCGCACTGGTGACAATGGAAACTGGATATTTGCGTTTCACGATCTGCTCAGAATCGATCGTCCATGTCGTCTATTCGCTGGAGCGAGATGTCGCAAAGCATCCAGATTTTCTAGTGATCAATAATGTCTGGCCGAAAACTGAATTTTCGTTTCAGGACAGCGATTCCAAAACCGTGACGCTGAGTACATCCGCACTCAAAATCGAAATCGCGAAGGCGGACGGCTCCGTCATTTTCTACGATTCCGCACGCCACAAACTGACACAGGAAAATACAAGGACACTCACTCCCGTCGAGATAAATGGCGAGAAAGCGTTTCATGCGGAGCGCTTCACCAACATGTGGGATACCCAGGAGGCATTTTACGGCCTGGGCCAACACCAGGCAGGAGTGTGGAATTATCGCGGTGAGGACGTGGAGATTTCACAGGACAACACGAACATCTCCATTCCGCTTCTGCTTTCGAGCAATGGTTACGGCATTTTCTGGAACAACGGTTCGCGCAGCCGCGTCAACAACCGTTTCGTTCACGCTCTCTATTTGAGTTCGGAAGTCGCCGATGCCGTTGACTACTATTTTCTCTACGGGCCGGAGTTCGACAAGATCGTCGGCTCTTATCGCGAACTCACCGGTGCGGCCCCGCTTTTTGGCAAGTGGGCCTACGGATACTGGCAATGCAAAAATCGTTACGATTCGCAGCAGGAGCTTCTTGCCATCGCGCAAAAATACCGTGACCTGCACATTCCGCTCGACAACATCGTTCAGGACTGGTTCTGGTGGAATACCATGGGCGAGCCTGTCTTCAACAAAAACTATCCTGACCCAAAGGGAATGATTGATGGGCTGCACGACAAACACGTTCACCTGATGATCTCCGTTTGGCCGTACTTTCGCCCCGGCTCGCCGGTTTATGATGATATGGACAAGCGTGGTTTCTTCATCGACCGCACCAAAGTCGAGGGGTTTCATCCGGCGCGTATGGCGCTGTATGACGCGTTCTATCCTGAAGCTCGTGAATACTATTGGAGCTTGATGCATAATGCCCTCTTCAAAATTGGGGCGGATGCCTGGTGGCTGGATACTACCGAACCCGAAACCGAGGGCCGCGAGACAAATCTTTTAGTCACCAACAGAGTGAACCTTGGCAACGGTGCGCGTTACGCCAACGAATTTCCCTTGCTCACCACCTCAGCCGTTTACGAGGGCCAGCGCGAAGCCTCTGATCAAAAGCGTGTCTTCATTCTTTCCCGCTCCGCTTATGCAGGCGCGCAGCGCAACGCGGTTGCGGCCTGGTCCGGGGACATTGACCCTAACTGGGAAACTTTTCGCAGGCAGATTCCAGCTGGTCTCAATTACTCAGTTTCTGGACTTCCCTACTGGACGACTGACATCGGCGGTTTCGTAGTCGCAAATCCCAATGACCCCGCGTACCGCGAATTGTATGTTCGATGGTTTCAGTTTGGTACGTTTTGTCCCATCTTTCGCGCGCACGGCACGCGCACAACCAATCAGAACGAACTTTGGTCTTACGGCCCAGAAGCGCAGAGAATTCTCGTCGCGTATGACAAGTTGCGATACCGCCTGATGCCCTACATTTATTCGCTAGCCTGGAAGACAACGCATGAGAACTACACCATAATGCGGCCTCTTGTGATGGACTTCGGCCAGGATATTCGTGCGCAAAATATCGGTGACCAATTCCTTTTCGGTCCCGCGCTTCTCGTAAATCCCGTGACAGAGCCCGGTGCCACTGCGCGCCATCTCTATCTTCCGAACGCCAAATGGTATGACTTTTGGACGGGGACATCGTTGCAGGGCGGGCGAACGATTGACGCGCCTGCACCGATGGAGCGGCTTCCTCTTTATGTGAAGGCCGGATCGATTCTGCCGCTCGGGCTCGACGTGGAATATGCCGCCGAAAAACCTGCCGATCCTCTCGAACTCCGTGTTTACCCAGGCGCGAATGGTTCCTTTACTCTCTATGAGGATGAGAACGACTCCTACAATTATGAAAAAGGAATCTTTGCGACGATTCCAATTCAGTGGGAAGAGAAATCAAAGACCTTAACCATCGGAGACCGCAGCGGCAAATTCCCTGGCATGCTTGAAATGCGCACGTTTCGCATCGTCTATGTTCGAGATGGCCACGGCTTAGGCGGCGAATTGACGCCAACTGCGGACCGAGTTCTTACTTATTCCGGGAAAAGACTGGAAATCCGTTTGAGCAGCGCGGAATAAGAAACTCTTGAGGCACGACACGTCCAGGTCTCATCGGTGTCGGAACCAATTTTGACCTTTCCTCCGACCAGGCGGAGAGGTACACTCCTCACCCCCGACCGAAACCATCTAGGAGTGAGCTTCAATGAATATCGAAATGAAAAAGCGGGCGCTCGCCGCACGGGACGCGCACTTGGCTCTTGTGGATCTCAAGAGAGTTGTGGACGAAGCGACGCAGACGACACATGCCGCGGAGCTGGAAGCCGTTCACCTGGCGTTTAGTCCTAGCCAAACCGGCGATGTCTCCACAGCTTTGCGGGTTGTTATAGAACGCCTGGGGTCTGCGAATCTCGAAGCGACGTTGAGCAAGGTGCGCGAGAATCTGGAAACGGCAGTTTCTTAAGCCAAGGCCTGCGTACGTTCAAGTAGAGCTGAAGGGACAGCCTCGGGTTTTCGCCAACGTGGCGGGCGAGCCATGTAAGCCGGAATCAAGCAGCTCTTTCCTTTCAACAAGTTACGTAGAATCAATAAACGCAGCCTGTCAATAAAGTCAGTTTTCACCGCTAATTTGCTCGTCGATTCTCCCCGCACCTGAGTCCTCGTCTTTCGCGACAAATCTTATTGCCAATTACGAATTTGCGGCAAGTCCTAGTTTGGGTGATTGAAATCCAATAGGACCTTGCCACCACGCAGGGAATTCTCGACTGCTTCTTTGATTTGGGAGGGTTTGTATGTTGTGGTGATTGGCAAAGTTAACTTGCCGGAAGCGACTACCTTCGCTGCCTCAGTCAGTGCCGCCCGAATTTTGGGGAGATACTCGTCGTAATACATCCAGAAGCCGTGGATGTTTAGCCTCTTGATGATGAGTTCGCCTTGCGGCACGTGAATCGGCAAACCACTCAGCCATGCATAGCTGACGAGATGGGCCCCTGATGAGAGCACGCTTGCCATCGTCGCTGTCGCCGGACCACCTACAGCATCAAGACCCAGAGAAATTGGCATCCCGCCGGTTGCAATCTGAATTTGCTTTGAGAGTTCCGGCGATTCGACGCCAACGAAATCAACACCTAGCTTTTCAATTTGTGGGACAAGTTCGGACCGTCTCACAATACCTACAATGTTGAGAGCGCGCGATTTTGCAATCGCGATCAGGCATCGCGCGACCTGGGAGCTCGCTGCGTTTAATACGATCCAGTCTTTTGGCTTTAGCTTTACAAATTCGTTTAAGAGAAGAACTGCGGTCGTAGGATTGATATTTAACATTGAGGCCGTTTTGGCATCGATTGAGGGAGGAACGACGAAAAGACCTTGGGCTGGAGCAAGGACTTTTTCAGACCAGGTGAATGTTCCAAAAGGGATCGTAACCCGATCGCCTACCTTGACGCTGGTGACTCCCGGTCCGATGGCCTCGACAATTCCGGCACCTTCACCTCCAATGACAGAAGGAAGCTTCGGATTTAATAAGTACACTCCATTCGCCAAAAGGAGATCGCTGTAAGCAATTGGCGCATACTCCATGCGCACCAGAGCCTCGCTCGCAGACAGGGCGTTTGGTTCCGAAACTTCGACCATCTTTAAGTTCTGAGCCGGATTTCCATAGGCAGTGAGATGAATGGCTTTCATTTGGGATATTCTCCTTGCTCCAAGAAATCTCGGCCTGCGAGAGGACCCCCTGCTTGCTGCATTAGCCCTCCTTCGCGAAGGTTTCCAAGATCAACGACTGTCAGATCATTCAAGACTGCAGAACGCGACTCAAAATATTCCAAGAGGCGCTGAACTACTGTGCAAATACGGACGCTTCTCTTGAATATCTCAAGGAAACTTACGCTCGGGTCCTGCAGGGGGAGGACATGCCTGATTCACCAGAGGATTCGAATGGAGTGGATAACCTTAAGGATCCCACGACCGAATCCGCTACTCCCCCAGTGACACTGAAATCCAGCCAAAAGGCGAATTAATAGCGAAGATTCGTAACATACGTTATGGCACAATTTCGCCAAACTGTCTGCAAGTTATTGAAAAATAGCGGGCGAGCCTGTAAGCCGGATTCTGTGCGACGCCATCTTGCGATCGCATCGCGGCGATCATTCCTCTAAGTCACGATTCGCACCGTGACTCCAGCAGCCTACCCGAGGGTTTTCATCCGCAGCAGCTTGCGCTGCAGCAGAGGGAGCTTTCGCTCATCGAGCCGGGCCGGCTCTCCCCTCCTATTTGGCCTTGCACCACGCGGGGTTTTCCGTGCCTCGTTTGTCTCCAAACGAGCGGTGGGCTCTTACCCCACCGTTTCACCCTTACCGCGGAATCAGCATTCCGAGACGTCTTGCAGGTTTCCCTGCGCGATGCCACCGTGCTCCATTCCACCGGCGGTCTATTTTCTGTGGCACTTTCCGTGAACCACATCGCACGCTTGCGCGCACGCTACAGCTCCCCTGGCGTTACCAGGCGCGTTGCCCATCGGTTACCGACCTTGCGACCGGAAACCTCGGTGTCCGGACTTTCCTCCCGTCCTCGGTCATTTCGACCGGGACCAGCGATCACCCGGCTCACCCGCTGGCTTTGATTATACCGCGTATTTTTACCTGCGATTTCGAAACATGCGAACGGAGCTCAAACGAGTTCACAAGGGCTGACGGTACATTACCAACACATCCACGAATCCGAGTTCGGGATGCTGGAAGGCGCGGGGCAGGCGACCGATGATTTCAAAACGGAGATTGGACCAGAGTTTCACAGCACGTTCGTTTGTGCTGACCACGAAGTTGAACTGCATGGCGCGAAAACCCCGCTGCTTTGCGCGTTCGAGTGAATGAAGGCACATCGCCCGCGCAATGCCTCGGCCCTGTGCCGCGATCGAAGTAACGTAGCCGCAGTTTGCGACGTGCGCGCCTCCTCCCTGCTGGTTTGCCTTCAAGAAATATGTACCCAACACGGCGCGGTTCTCTTCCCATACGAACGTCTCTTTTTCCGGGGCGAACCAGTATTCGAGCGCTTGCTCTCTGCTCATATCGCGCGGAAGTGTGTATGTATCGCCGCGCCGGATCATTGGTTCGAGGATTTCCCAGATTGCATCGCGATCACTGCTCGTGGCGGGACGAATAGACACGCGCTCACTTCAACCCAACAAGTTTTTCAAAGCCAGCTTCGTCCAAAATAGGAACGCCGAGCTCCTTTGCCTTGTCGTACTTCGAACCCGGATCTGTACCGACGACGACATAATCCGTTTTCTTGCTGACCGAGCCAACGATTTTGCCCCCGTGCTGCTTCACGATTTCTCCAGCCTCTTCTCGCGAGCGATTCGCCAATCCACCGGTAAAAACAAACGCTTTTCCGCCAAGTTTGTTGCTTTTGATTTTCGGTTTTTCGGCCGTCGGACGAGCGCCAGCCTTCTCCAGTTTCTTGATAAGTTGCTGGTTGGCCGGTTCGGAGAAAAAATCCACAATACTCGCCGCGACCTTTGGACCGACTTCGGGCACTTCCTCGAGTTGCTCTTGTTTCGCCGTGGCAAGTTCATCCATGGAAGAAAAATGTTCCGCCAAAATCTGCCCCGTGCGTTCGCCAACAAATTGAATGCCAAGCGCATAAATCAAACGCGCCAGCGGTTTCTTCTTGCTAGCCTCAATCTCATCCAGTAGATTCTGCGCGGACTTTTCCGCCATGCGCTCAAGGCCGGCAACTTCGTCCAGCTTCAATTTGTAAAGATCAGCGGGGTCTTTGACGATTCCCTTGTCCACAAGCTGGTCCACGATTTTTTCGCCGAGGCCGTCAATATCCATGGCGTGCCGCCCGGCAAAATGCAGCAAAGATTCCTTGCGCTTCGCGGGACATGCCGCATTCACGCAGCGATATGCCACTTCCCCCTCCACCTTGTGAATCTTGCTCCCGCATTCCGGGCACTCCTTCGGCATGCGAAACGGCTTGCGGTTCTTCCCTTCCTTCACAACTTTCAGCACGTGCGGAATCACTTCTCCCGCGCGTTCGATCAGCACCGTGTCACCGATGTGCAGCCCCAGCCGCTCGATTTCATCCATGTTGTGAAGCGTGGAACGGCTGACAGTGACGCCTCCCACTTGCACCGGCTCAAGCACCGCGACCGGCGTCAACGTTCCTGTGCGCCCAACCTGCACAATGATGTCGTTCACCACCGTCGCTTCCTGACGCGCGGGATACTTGTACGCAATCGCCCAGCGCGGCGACTTTGAGGTGAATCCAAGCTCATTTTGAATGCCGATGGAGTTCACTTTCACAACGACGCCGTCAATTTCGTACGGCAGCTTCTCGCGCTTTGTATCCCAGGACTCGCAATACCTGATCACTTGCTTGATTCCATCGCACAGCTTCCAATCGTCGGAAGCGCGGAACCTTAATTGCTTTAGTGCTTGGAGGGATTCCGAATGCTTGGGAAACGCTGGTTTGTCGCCGGCAAGCAGGTAATAAGCGAAAAAGTCCAGCTTCCGTTGCGCGGTGATCGAAGGATCAAGCACACGCACCGACCCTGCCGCCGAATTCCGCGCATTCACAAAAATCTTCCCGCCGGTCTGTTCCTGCTGGCGGTTCATCGCCTCAAACGCCTTGCGCGTCATGATGACTTCCCCGCGCACTTCGAAGTCACCCTTAAGCTTGGCCTTCTTCAAAACGCTTTCCTCGATCCGCAGCGGAATCGAACGGATCGTCTTGATATTGGGCGTCACGTCTTCGCCCGTGGTGCCATCACCACGAGTGACTCCGCGAACGAGCACGCTATCCTCATAGAGCAGCGAAATGCTCAGTCCATCAAATTTGTGTTCGGCAATGTATTCTATCTGCTCGCGCCCGATGCCTTCGCGCACGCGCCGGTCAAAATCGCGCAGCGCATCAAAAGAGAATGCATTGTCCAGGCTAAGCATCGGCCGAGTGTGACGAACGGCTTGAAATCCCTCGCGTGGCTGCGCGCCAACTCGAGCTGTCGGCGAATCGGGCGTGACAATCTCTGGATGTGCCGCTTCCAGCTCCTTCAGGCGCGCGAGCATGCGATCGTAAGCAGCGTCCGAAATCTCCGGATCGTCCAGCACGTGATAGCGGTATTCGTGATACCGAAGCTTCTCGCGAAGCTCTTCCGCTTCGCGCTTGATGGTGGCAGGGGCAGCCTTGGCCATGAAATCCTCTACGGGTTGCGGGGCGGTTTGAATTTTCTTGATCGTGACAAGATAAGTGAAAAATTCAAACTACCCCTTAACCCCCTTTACAGAACTTCTGCGTGAATTCGCGTCATATTATATAGAATGAAGATTCGATTCGAGCCTACGGAAAGCACAAGACAGGAACCCGGCCCAATGGAAACAGCATCGCAACTGCGAAACGCCCTTTTGATCCACAACCCAAACGCCGGCGGCGGCGGCGATGCCCGCCGCAAAGAATTGGATGTGGCCCGCAAAATCCTGGCGCAAGCCGGTATTGAGGCGGAACTAGCTGAAACAACAGGACCCGGGGACGCAACAGACATCGCGCTGCGCGCGGGCAACGAAGGCCGCCAGCTTGTCATTGCCTGCGGCGGCGACGGCACGCTGAACGAAGTCGTGAATGGACTCGCGCGGCAAACAAATGGTCACCGAGTTCCGCTGGCGCTTCTGCCGGGAGGCACCGCGAACATCCTGGCGAAAGAGCTCACACTGCCATGGGACATTCCTCAGGCAGCCGAGCGCCTGGTGCGCGGAACGGTTCGCGAGATCGCCCTTGGCCTGGCAACGCCGCTCGACGAGCCGGAGAAGGCCCGTTATTTCCTCAGTGTGGCGGGCGCGGGGCCGGACGGAAGAATCGCCTATGCCGTGGACCTGGAACTAAAAGCAAAGATGGGAATTTTTGCCTACTGGTGGCAAGGCGCAATGGAAGTTCTGCAATACAAGTTTCCGATGTTTCGCGTGACCACGCAGGAACAAACGATTGAAGGTTCGCTCGTAATCGTCGGCCGCACAAAACATTACGGCGGCCCGTTCAAAATCACCACGGAAGCCGATCTTTACGAGGATCAATTCGAGCTCGCCGTGCTCACGACGCAAAGCGGACTGCGCTACCTCAGCTATCTTCCGACGCTCTGGTTTGGTGATTTGCGCAAAGCGGAAGGCGTACATTTCATGAAGGCGGATACGCTTGTCTGTGAACCGATCAACGGAGACCCCGTGTACGCACAAGTGGATGGTGAGCCTCTTTCCAGGCTCCCCGTGGAATTCAAAATTGTTCCGCGCGCGCTGAAGCTACTCGTGCCGGAAGAGCTGCCGGAAAAAGCCGCTATGACGGCGGCATAGAACTTCTCGTGGACCCAATCACACATGGACTAGCTTCATTCGCGCTCAAACGCGGCTCCTTTCCAAAAGCCCCCCGTCCTGTTTTAGTTTCGATGATTCTCGCGGGAACGCTCGCCGATCTCGATTGGTTCAGCGGTCTGTTTGGTCCCTCCGTGTATCTTTCCTGGAACGGAGGTACGCTGCATTCGTTTGCTGGCGCCGTGATCCTCGCGTTCATCGTAGGCCTTGCCATTCGTTTCTATGCAAAGAGCCGCGGCGTTTTGCTGAGCGGCGTTCTGTGGTGGCTTGCGCCGGTCTGCGCCGCGCTCTTGCACGTCGGTATGGATGCACTGCTTTCAAACGGCGTAAAACTCTTCTGGCCGGCTTCTTCTCAGCGCGTCGCCCTCGATTGGGCGCCAAGCTTTGATCTTTTCGTTTTGATTTTACTCACGGCTGGAATTTTTCTGCCGGAGCTGTTTCGCCTGGTCAGCGACGAAATTGGCGCAAAATCCAAAAAGCCTAGAGGCCAGGTTGGTGCGATTATCGCTTTGATCCTTGTCGCCGTGTACTTCGGCGCACGTGGAATGATGCATGCAAGCGCCGTCGCGATGCTTGCGGGACGCACCTACTCCGGCGAATTCGCGCGACGTGCTGGCGCGTTTCCCGATTCCACTTCACCTTTCCTTTGGCATGGAGTTGTGGAAACGGAATCCGCCATTCATCTTTTGCCGGTCCCGACGGGCATGCGCGCGAATTTCGATCCCGAAGATGCCTTACACATTCACAAACCCGAACCTTCGTCGATTTTGGATGCGGCGCAGAAGTCAGAAGCCGCTCGGCGTTTTCTGTCCGTCGCGCGGTTTCCAAAAGCCACCGTCCAGAGCGAAACAGATGGATTTTCCGTCGAAATCCACGATTTGAAATATGACGCGCTCGGCCAGACTTCCCGCGTTGTGAATGCGGAGATTCACCTGAATGCTGCGGGGCAAGTGACGTCTGCCCAACTGGAATGGCAAGGCCAGCGGAGCAAGCACTAGTTGGTCAAAACCTCAATTCCCTGCCGGCTGTTCCGCGTTGTCTCTCAAGATAAGGCGCGACGCACCATAACTCGCAGCGACAAAAAGAACAAGGCCGATCGCAATTCCCAGCTTGTGCTGCGCAATGAATGGCATGGCCTGATGGCCGTACCGCACGGCCAGATAACCCATACCGAAGTAGCGAATCACTCGCGCCAGCGCAATTGCGGATGCGAAACTAAATAGCGGAATTTCAAAAACGCCCGCGGCAAAAACAAACACCTTGAACGGCGTCGGAGGCGGCAGCAAGGCGGCAATGAGCATCCCTCCGAATCCATTCTTTTCGACCCAGTGACGAATTACATTCGCGCGCGCACCCGCCTTGCGATGAAAGAACGCTTCCCCGCCCTTTCGCGCAATAAAATAGAGCAAAACGCATCCGGCAACGGAGCCAAAAGCGGCAAGAAACGCGTAAAGCGGCATGCGGGCCGGTTGCTGAATCGAAAGGTCGATCAATAGTAGGTCGTTGATGACAGGAAATGTCAGAACCGAAGAATCGAGAAAGGAGACAAGAAGAAGTCCCGGTCCGCCGAGCGCCGATGCGAAAACGATGATCTTGTTCTTCCAGGTGCTCAGCCACGAAAACAAGCGAGATTCCTCCGTCCCCAAAAAGTACTTCGAGTCTATCAAAGAGTGTTCATCAGAAAAGAGTCTGCGCTGCTTCGGTAATGACGTCGTACACGTGATGCAATTCGTCCGGCGCAATCACGTACGGAGGCAAGACATAGACAACGTTGCCAAGCGGGCGCAGCAGCACGCCCCGGTCCAGAAAAAACCGGTAAAGCTTCGGTCGCATCGCGGAAAGATAGCCGGCATCTTCGGCGCGCAACTCAATTGCGCCGATCGTTCCTATCTGCCGCGTCTCGCCGACTACAGCAAAACCCTTGAACTGCTTCAACCGCTCGCCGGTGATTTTGGCAATAGTTGCGATGCGATCGAAGACGGGTTCGTCCTCGAAAATTTGCAAACTGGCATTCGCCGCTGCGCAGGCCAGAGCGTTTCCGGTGTAGGAATGTCCGTGATAGAACGTATGCATCCGGTTTTCGCTCCGAAACGCGGACTCAACGCGGTCCGTGCACAACGTGACGCCCATCGGCAAAAAGCCACCCGTAATTCCTTTCGAAAGGCACATCAGGTCCGGCACAATTCCCGCAAGATCGCATGCAAACATTTTCCCCGTGCGGCCGAATCCCGTCAGCACTTCGTCCGCAATCAGCAGCACGTCGTGGCGTGTGCAAAGCTCGCGCGCCTTGCGCAGGTATTCCGCCGGATAAACAATCATTCCGCCCGCAGCTTGCAGCAGCGGCTCCAGAATCATGCAGGCAATCGAATCCGATTTTTCTTCGAGTAAGCTGCCTACTTGTTGAACGCAGTGATCGAGATACTCTTCCGGTGTCGTTCCCGCGGGCCTCCGATACAAGTACGGCGAAGGCACGCGATGCACCGGATACCGCATCGAACGAAACGGATCGGTAAACGGCGAATCATCGCTGACGGACATTGCTCCAGCCGTGTCGCCGTGATAACCATGCTCCAGCGCGATAATTTCTGTTTTCTTCGGCTTGGCTTGATTGCTGAAATGCTGCACCGCGAGCTTTAGCGCAACTTCTACCGCAGTGGATCCGTCATCCGAGAAAAAAAGATGCGTCAGTTCAGGCGCAAGCCATTTGCGCAATCCAGCCGCGAGCTTTTCCGCTGGCTCATGTGTGAATCCCGCGAGGATGACGTGCTCCATCTTCCGCGCCTGCTCCCCAATGGCTGCGGCTATGCGTGGATTCGAATGCCCATGCAGATTCACCCACCACGAAGAAACCGCATCAATAATTTTCCGGCCGCCTCCGGTGTGCAGCCAAACTCCTTCCGCCCGCTCGACAAGAATCGGCGAAGGATCAAGCGCGGAATTTGTGAAGGGATGCCAGATGCGTAGCGGAGAGCCCATGAAATGGATTACTGCGCGAACGCTGCACGGTCAAAATGATTCATGAAGACCTGAATTAGCGCCGTGCGATGCAAATTCGGCAAGCGCGGCAGTTCGCCGATCACGCGCACATGGCCAAATCGCTCGATCGTTTCGCGGTTTTCCCGGTTTTGATCGCCGATCAGCACGACTCCATGCACCGGCAATTCTGCCGCGTGCAGCGCTGCGAGCGTAAGCAACGTGTGATTGATCGTGCCAAGCGTGCTTCGCGCCGCCAGAATCACCGGCAACTTCAGCTTCACCGCCATATCCAAAATAAATTGCTTTTGATTGATCGGTACCAGCACGCCGCCCGCGCCTTCCACAACCAACCAGTCGTTCGTAAGGTGATTGGGCAGCGCAATGCGCGCAAGGTCAATTTCTACGCCCGCCCAGCGCGCGGCAAGATCCGGCGCAACCGGCGGAACAAATTTATAGACTTCATCGAGCGTGCGGTCCGAACCGATACCCGCAAGGCGCATCACGGTCAATCGATCCGAACCTTCGAGAGTGCCCGTCTGAATCGGCTTCCAATAAACCGCGTCCAGCGCCGCGCACAAAAGCGCAGAAAGGACTGTTTTTCCGACTCCCGTGTCCGTCCCCGTAATGAAGAAGTGATGCCTCACGCGCGCCCCGCCGCGGCGTGCACTTCCTTGCGCGCCCGCCATTCATTCAAAGAGGATTGCAAACGATTCAGCTCGTTTCGAGAAATCAAACTTGTCAGCGAAAACCGCAACCGCGCTTTTCCCTTCGGAATGGTGGGCGGCCGAATCGCGCGCACGGCAAATCCTTCACTTTGCAAGAACTCCGCCGCATCCAGGGCATCTTCATTCGAACCCACAATCGCTGGAACGATTTGCGAACTCGTGGAAGACGTGTCCCAGCCCGCGTTTTGCAACGCACCTGAAAATTGCGCTGCCGACGCAAGCAGCTCACGTCGTTCCGCGTCCATGCCGCGCGCCAACCGAAGTGCCGCGTCAATTTGCGCGGCCATATAGGGAGGCATCGCGGTCGAAAAAATAAATGTCCGCGCGTGATTGATAAGATGCTCCTTCAGCACTTTGCTTCCGCAAACGAAAGCGCCCGCACTCGCCAGCGCTTTCCCGCAAGTATGCAGTACGGCTAAAACATTTTCCGTGCTGCCCGTAGCCGCCACAATTCCCCGCCCGCCCGGCCCGTGCACCGCCGTTGCATGCGCTTCATCCACAATCACACTCGCGCCAAATCGTTCCGCCAGCGCAAGGATCGCGCCGACATCCGCAATATCGCCGTCCATGCTAAACACCGATTCGGTCACAATAATTTTCCGGCAATGTTCCGTCGCATGCTGGCGCAATGCAGTTTCTAACGCGTTCAGGTCACGATGCGGATAAATTACCTTCCGCGCGCCAGCCAAACGGATCCCATCAATAATGCTCGCGTGATTCAGTGCATCGGAGAAAACCAAATCCTCTTTAGCAAGCAGAGAAGTAATCAACCCAAGATTCGCTGCGTAACCGCTGCCAAAATACAGCGCCGCTTCCATTCCCGCGAACGCCGCAAATTCACTCTCGATCTCTTCCCACGCCGCAAAATGCCCTGAAAGCAGCCGCGAACCTGTGCCGCCAACATGCTCAGCACGGCGAACCGCTTCCGCCGTCGCTTCCCGCAACTCCGCGCTTTGCGAAAGCCCCAAATAGTCATTCGAACAAAGGTTCACACCCGCAACCTGCAGCAGACTTCTGCGCTGGCTTTTGCTCTCCAGCCGCCGAAGCCCTCCCTCCAACTCGTTCAGCAATGAGTTTTGAAACTCAGACGGCATGCGACTCCAGCGGCTGCATTCCGAGTTTTTCAAGCAATTGTTGATCTTCATCCGGGCCAGGGTTGGGAGTCGTCAGAAGTTTTTCCCCAACAAAAATCGAATTCGCGCCGGCCAGGAAGCAAAGCGTCACAGCCTCCGGCGACAATTGCTTGCGCCCAGCCGCAAGTCGCACGCGCGAAGCCGGCATCAAAATTCGCGCCGTAGCGATTGCGCGCACCATTTCCATTGGGTCAAGGGCAGGCATCTTCGCCAGCGGCGTTCCCTCCACGCGCACCAACATATTAATAGGTACGCTTTCCGGATGCGGCCGCAGAGCCGCAAGCTGCTGCAGCAAACCGACGCGGTCCGCCTCACGTTCGCCCATGCCAAGAATTCCACCGCAACAAACCGTAATCCCCGCCCGGCGCACAGCGGCCAGCGTCTTCAACCGGTCCTCATACACACGCGTCGTGATGATCGAGCCGTAAAATTCCGGCGAAGTATCCAGATTGTGGTTGTAGGCCGACAGTCCTGCTTCCTTCAATTGCTGCGCCTGCTCATCCTTCAGCATTCCCAGCGTGCAGCAGACTTCCATTCCCAGCGAGGAAACTCCGCGCACCATCTCCAGAACTTTCTCGAATTCCCTGCCTTCGGGCGCCTGTCGCCAAGCTGCTCCCATGCAAAACCGCGTCACTCCCCGCGAAGCAGCCTCGCGCGCCACAGCCACCACATGCTCCGGGTCGAGCAGCCCTTGCCGGTCCACAGGCGCATCGTAATGGGCGCTCTGCGGGCAATACGCACAGTCTTCCGGGCAGCCACCCGTCTTTATGGAAATCAGCTGGCAGGTTTGCACACGGTCAGGCGAATGAAACCGCCGGTGAACCGTCTGGGCGCGAAATACAAGGTCCGGCACCGGCGTGCGATAAATGGCTTCCACTTCGGCGCGAGTCCAGTCGTAACGCAATTCCGGCGAGGCAGGTTCAGCAATAGCCTGTACGGCGAGCGGTTCGGTACTCATGGACCCCCGAAAATACAAAGCATTGGCGCCAAAGACTTCCTGCATGTTACCAGAGGTTTGCCGGTAAATGCGTCGCCGGTTTTGCGGCATGACGGACGCACAGCGTAACCTTTTATAGGGGCCGGCCTGAATTTTGTGGATCATGACAATAGGACAAAATTCAAACTGACCCCCTTTCGAACGGCTCTCAAATTTGAAAATTTCCGCTCGAAATGTTATAAATTTGCGTTTTGTTGCGGCCCCAGTTTGGCTTATACAGGCCTTCCAGCCGGCCAAATCAGGGTTCCGGGCAGGGGTTCCGGAAACGCTGCAAGACTTACCGAGTCCCGTCACAACCAGGGAGCCTTTCATCAACCGGCATGTGCTCCCGCGCCGCAGGAAAAATGGCGAAGTTTCCGAAAAGAGCCGGTAACGAGTGTGCGGGCACGAATGGGGCCTTCGAGGGCCAGTGTGCCTAAAACGCCCAAGGACAAAAAAAGGATCTGGAGGATCGTACATGCAAACCTGGCCAAGCAATGCCTGGTCACACGCCAAATCATACGGTTGTAGCGCCCTGCACAAGGCCCTGGCGGCCGCGGGGCTGTTGTTGGTCAGCGGGACAGCGGCTCTGGCAGAATCCCACGAAGCGGGCGGCGAAGCGAATTTGAAATTGCCCGATCTTTCGAAAGTTTCCTTTCTCGGCATGAACGGTCACAAGCTGCTTCTTTTCGGCTTGGTAATTTGCTTCTTAGGACTGCTCTTCGGCCTCGCCATCTATCGCCGCCTGAAGAATTTGCCGGTGCATCGCTCCATGCGCGAAATTTCCGAGCTCATCTACGAAACCTGCAAAACCTATCTCCTCACACAAGGCAAGTTCCTGATGGTGCTCTGGATTTTCATCGCCGTCGTCATCGTTCTCTACTTCGGCTGGCTTTCGCCCGTCCCCGGCAAGTCTGTCGCGCTCACGTTGCCGATCATTTTGCTCTTTAGCCTTGTTGGTATCGCTGGCAGCTACGGCGTCGCGTGGTTCGGCATTCGCGTAAACACTTTCGCCAACTCCCGCACCGCCTTCGCAAGCCTCCGTGGCAAGCCCTATCCGATCTATCACACACCGCTCGAAGCCGGCATGAGCATCGGCATGATGCTCATCAGCGTCGAGCTATTGATGATGCTTTTCATTTTGCTGTTCATTCCGGGCGACTACGCTGGTCCATGCTTCATCGGCTTCGCCATCGGTGAATCCCTCGGCGCCGCCGCTTTGCGCATCGCGGGCGGCATCTTCACCAAAATCGCCGACATCGGCTCCGACCTCATGAAAATCGTCTTCAAGATTAAGGAAGACGACGCGCGCAACCCGGGCGTCATCGCGGACTGCACCGGCGACAACGCTGGCGACTCTGTCGGCCCCAGCGCGGACGGTTTCGAAACCTACGGCGTAACCGGCGTAGCGCTTATCACTTTCATTCTTCTCGCCGTGAAAGATCCAACGCTGCAAGTTCAGTTGCTCGTCTGGATTTTCGTCATGCGCATTGTCATGCTCATTGCCAGCGCCGCGGCTTACTTCATCAACGGCGTCATCTCTAACGCGAAATACGGCAACGTGGACAAGATGAACTACGAAGCTCCGCTCACTTCGCTCGTCTGGATCACTTCCGTCGTTTCCATCGCGCTGACCTACATCATTTCCCGCCTCATCATTCCGACGCTGGGCACCGACGCATCGCAATGGTGGAAGCTGGCCACCATCATTTCCTGCGGCACGCTCGCTGGAGCAATCATTCCCGAGCTGGTGAAAGTCTTCACTTCGACTGAGTCCCGCCACGTCAAGGAAGTAGTTTCTTCGGCCCAAGAAGGCGGCGCCTCGCTCGGCATTCTTTCCGGCTTCGTCGCAGGCAACTTTTCCGCCTACTACATCGGCCTCGCAATGGTCGTCTTGATGGCGCTCGGTTATCTCATCAGCACCCTCGGCTTGGGCAATCTGATGATCGCGGAGCCGGTATTTGCGTTCGGCCTCGTTGCTTTCGGCTTCCTCGGTATGGGTCCGGTCACGATCGCCGTGGACTCCTACGGCCCCGTGACGGACAACGCGCAATCCGTGTATGAGCTTTCGCTGATTGAGCAAATACCCGGCATCAAGCAGGAGTTGAAGAAGGACTACAACATTGACGTGAATTTCGAGCGTGCCAAGGAAATGCTCGAAGCCAACGATGGAGCGGGTAACACCTTTAAAGCCACCGCGAAGCCGGTCCTAATCGGTACAGCCGTCGTCGGCGCGACCACGATGATTTTCTCCATCATCATGGCTCTGACGCACGGCCTAAAGGAAAACGTCAACAATCTTTCCCTGTTGCACGCGCCCTTCGTTCTCGGCCTCATCACCGGCGGCGCCATGATCTATTGGTTCACCGGCGCATCAACCCAAGCCGTCACCACTGGCGCCTATCGCGCCGTCGAATTCATCAAAGCCAACATCAAGCTGGACGGTGCTGCTTCCGCGAGCGTTGCCGACAGCAAAAAGGTCGTTGAGATCTGCACGCTCTACGCGCAAAAGGGCATGCTCAACATCTTCATCGCCGTCTTCTTCGCCACCCTGGCCTTCGCGTTCGTCGAGCCGTTTTTCTTCATCGGCTATCTCTTCTCCATCGCTATCTTCGGCCTCTATCAAGCCATCTTCATGGCCAACGCTGGCGGCGCATGGGACAACGCCAAGAAAATCGTCGAAGTCGAGCTAAAGCAAAAAGGCACACCGCTTCACGACGCAACCGTCGTAGGCGACACCGTAGGCGATCCCTTCAAGGACACCTCTTCCGTCGCCCTGAACCCGGTCATCAAGTTCACAACGCTCTTCGGCCTCCTAGCCGTAGAACTCGCCGTCCAATTAACCGCTTCTCAAGGCAACACCCTGACGCACATCATGGCGGCCGTCTTCTTCGTCATTTCCTTTGCGTTCGTGTACCGCTCCTTCTACGGCATGCGCATCGGTTCCGACGCTTCCCACTAACAGACCGGCTTTTTCTTTCACGCAAAAGCGGCACCCTAATTTCGGGTGCCGCCTCGAGAACGCTACCAGGCGAGGCCGCGCAGCTATCGGGAGCGCCCGCCGGAATGGGAATATCCCAGCGGGAGCGACGTGCGGCGCGTAAATGTGAACGGCGCGATCGCCGAAGCCGGACGGCAATGGTTCGTCTGTGAAGCGCTGGGCGGACGACGGGTGCGCGTAGAACGCTTCGATGGACAGCTGTTGGTCAGCTATCGGCACTTGTACATTCGCGAAATCGATCTCCAGCGTGCGACAACACAGGCGCTGGTGGTGGCGCACCGCCACCGATGCACCTGCTCCGGCCACCCTACGGGCGACCTCCGCAAGTGCATCGCACACCCAGAAAACGAAGAAACCCAAACTCTAAAGGTGTAAAGGATCTCCTGGCAACCGGTGTAAACCATGTCGCGGCACTTTTCACTTTAGTTCGTCCCGCGTGCACCCGTGGGCAGAAAAATTAAGACCGAATCAGCCCGGTAAACCTCCGAGGATTGTTGTCAAACCCTGGAAACACCGGCGCCAAATCTGGAACACCAACATGCTTCGTCAAAATCTCCCCCAGCACGGACCGAAAATCTGTCGTCAGCGCCAGGTCGCGCCCTTCGTTCAACTGGTGCTCCGCAAGCCCGGGCCACTTTCCGTACACGCGGCCGCCCTTCACGTCACCGCCCATCACGAACATGCAATTCGCATGGCCATGATCCGTCCCGCGATTCCCATTCTCTTTCGCTGTGCGCCCGAATTCGCTCATCGTCACGAAGACAATGTTCTCCATCCGGTCGCCCATGTCCCGATGAAACGCCGCTAGCCCCTGTCCCAAATCCTTTAACAAATTCGAGAGCTGCCCTTGCATCCCGCCTTCATTCACGTGATTGTCCCAGCCGCCGCAATCCACAAACAGCACTTCCACGCCGATATTCGACTTAATGAGCTGCCCAGCCTGCTGCAAACTCTGCCCCAGCCGGCTCTTCGGATAATCCGCGCCATTTTCCGGCTGATATTTCGAGGGATCAGCCTTCCGCAACAAATCAATCGCTTCAAAAGTTTCCGTGCCCGTCCCGCGCAGCGCCTGATCCACAGTCTGCGAGTACATCGCTTCAAATCCACCTTCCGCGATCTGCCCCGTCCCCGGCGTCTGCGCCATCACTTTGAATTGCTTCACATCCGGCAACGCAATTGCCGCTGCGCTCCCTCGTAACATCCGTGGCAAGTTCGGCCCCATCGCCACCGCGCGGAACGGCGAAGCATTTTCTTCCGGAACGCTTTCGATCGCACGGTTCAGCCAGCCATCTTCCGTAGCTTTCAAGCCCGGCGTTCCGGACTCCATGAAATCCTGCGCGTCAAAATGGGAGCGTGTTGGATCGGGCGAACCAGCCGCATGCACAATCGCCAATTGGTTCTTGTGAAAAAGCGGCTCCAGCGGAGCAAGACTCGGATGCAATCCAAAAAATCCATCTAGTTCCACCGCCCCATCCGTCGACCCGCTGCGCGGCTGCGGGATCGCAATCGTAGGACGCATGCGGTAATAATTAGGCTCGCCAAACGGCACAACGATGTTCAATCCATCCGCTGCGCCGCGCTGAAACAAAACCACAAGCTGTTTTTTTCCGCCGGAAGGAGTCGCTGCCGTCGCACGCTGCAAAAACGATGGCATCGCGCTCAGGCCCACCAGCGCAACGCCGCCCTGCTTCAAAAAATACCGGCGCGAAAAGTTCAGTCCGCGCACTCCCTCGCAACATTGAAAGTTCATATCGTCCTCACCGCCTCTGAAATTCCGGCGCGCCCAGCACCAATCCAGTCACGACGCCCATGTCCACGCGCTTCACCGGATCATCCAGCTTCGCCTGCAAAATTTGCGGATCTTCAATCTGCTTCTCCAAAGTCTCCACCGTGCCTCGCGCCGCCTCACCACCCAAAAACAGGTCAACGCCCCTGTTCAGCGCGGTCTTCGGATCCGCGGAAGAATCGAGCCCCAGAAGTGTAGCCGCATCGGAATGAGATCCGCGCACTCGATTCCCAGCAAGCGCCAGCGAAAAATTCAAGCGGTTCAGCAGCGCTCCCGTATTCACCCACGCGTCCGCCTTATCCGAATATCCGGTCGGAGGCTGGCATTCGTACAATGGCTCGCCAATTCGCCCCGTCCACTGCACCAGCGGCATCGGCGTGTCCACATCCGTTCCCAACGCTCGCGCCGCAGAAGTCACCAATTCATACGGTGTTTTGATTTTTGCGCGAAACGCTTCGCGTGACCAAAACTCCGGCGAATAGATCATCGTGTGCAGCACAGCGCGAATATCTCCGTCGCTCGATTGAAATGTCTGGGTCATTTTCGCAATCAAAGATGGCGGCGGATTGTCCGAAACAAATCGCCGCGCCAGTTTCGTGGAAATAAATTTCGCAGTGCTGGGATGTTTCGCCAGCAAATCAATCACCGCTTTGCCGTCGCCCATCCCGCCGTTGTGAATCTTTTTTCCGAGCACGATCTTCGTATCGGGATCGTGCAGCCGTTCGTCAAATTTAAATTCCGGATTCTGACGCGGCTTATCAATCGTCCATCCGGTAAAACAGCGCGCGACTTCCGTCACATCTTTCTGCGTGTAACCGCCGTCCACGCCGAGCGTGTGTAGCTCCATCAATTCGCGTCCGTAATTCTCGTTCAAGCCGCGCTCTTGTTTTTTCTTCTGCTGTTGTTGCGGCATCGGCATAGACTGCGGCCATCTGCCATATCGCCCGCGGTTTGCCTGCCGCGCCGCGCGTTCTGCAGCCAGACGCTGTGCCGCACGCGGATCAGCGCTCAAAAAATTGTCAAGATAAAACAGCATCGCGGGACTTTTCGCCGTCGCCTCAACCAAATCCTTGAATTTTCCCATCGTGTGCGGCTGAATCACGTCGCGCTCGTACGAGGTCAAATACCATTTCACTTCGCCTTTTTGCGCATACACATTGAAATGGTTGAACCAGAAATCGTCCATCACTTGCTGCAGTTGCCGCTCGCTGTAAATCGCGCGCGTCACTTTCGCCATAGCAAGTTCTTGCACCACACGCTGCGGCCTCTTGCTGTCGTCCGCAATCGCACGCGGCACCGCATTCGGATCAACGCTGAGCTGCCGACCGCCCCCGCCTGCGCCCGGCGTCGCCACGTTTCCGGATTCCTGTTTCATCGGCGAGGGAATATCTTTCATCGTCCCGCCGCCGTCAGCCGCATCGGAGTTCGTTTGTTGTGCGGCTTTTTCCGCAGCCATGTCTGCTCGCCGCTGCTGCGCCTGCTGTTCCTTGAATTCTTCCTTCGTCAGCCCCTCTTTTTTCGCCGCCTGTTTCGGCTGAGGATATTCCTCAATCAATTTTGCGGAAGACATGTGCAGCGTTGGATAGAAATCCAGCCGCGCTTCCAAGGCCTTGTCGTCAATGCTGTTCGGATTGAGCTGCTGGTCAATCCACTTCGCCAATCCCATCTGTTTGATGCGTTCGACATCGCCGGGTCTCGGCCCATACGCCAAGCGATTCAACGAATGTTGAATTGCCTCCTGCGCACTCAACTCCGTAATCGGCAAATTTTTCAGCGAAGCATCTTGTTTGTTTTTTTTCTCAGGAACGGGGGAGGCCAGCGCGGAAGGCAAATCAATCCCATAGCTACAAAGGAAACTTCCGGCTACAAGTAACGCAAGCGCGGACCGTGCAGACCAGCGAGCACCGCGCTTCGCTTGATTCAATTGTGACTTAAATTTTCTTGCCACGAGGAAATCACTCCAATGCTGCCTAACGTGCGAATAGGTCTCTCCCCGAGACTAACCCCATTTAAAAGCACAAGTTGCGGCCGTCGTTCAAGACCGCCACGAACGCGGCGCGGCATAAGCCGCTGATTAAGTTAGGGTTAGTAATTACTCAATCGGAAACGTCGAAATCTATGGTGCGATTCGCCGCCTGCTGCCCAGACGCGTCAATGGCCATCAACACCAGCCGGTATTGCCCGGGTTTCAGCTCGCCGACCTTCACCATAAGGCCAACTGGAATCACGGGATTTCCCTTGTGGATAAAATCATCGGTCGCGATGCTTCCCGTCGTCATAACTTGCGTGTTTGTAGCTCTGTCAATGATGTTGTATCCGAATACGACCTTCGGCGGATTGTCCGAAAGAAGCAGTGGTTCATAAATCTCCGAATACATGACCACATTTTCTTTTCGTTTGAAATGATTCGTCGCAATCGGTTTGATCTCCATGCCCTTCACCACCAGCGGCGTGTGATCCTCGAGCAAAACCGCGTCCAAATCCGCGTTGCTGGCAATTTCGTCCACGCGCTGGGCCGTGTTTGAAAGCACCACGCCTCCCAGACTGAGATGTTTTCCATCGTAGGTATCTATCTTCAACGGCCATTCCGTTTTGTTGTATGCGTCGCCGCCTGTGTTCAGAACTACCGTCATCTTGTAATCGCCCGGCACGGTATCGAACTGGTTCTGGTAGTGATAAGGATTTTTTGAAAATTCCTTCCAATCGTCCTTTTCCAAATCGAGCTTCACCTGATCGCTGAAGCGCGCGCCGACTGTTCCGTCTGGCTTGTACGCGATGCCCAGAACACTCAGGCTCGCGTGATATTTCCCCTTGTCCTTATCGAAATGAAAATTCTCACTGGGAATGTCCATAGCCAGACTGACGCGGGCCACATTCGCCCCGGTATAAAAATACGGGGACTGAAACATGCTTTTGGCAGCGCCCTGATTCAAATCCTGCGCGTGGAGCTCCAATTGCTTCTCCACCCGCGTTCCTTCCAAAACATTGGCAGGGCGCGCATTGCAATAGCCTGTCCGCGCCCGAACGTTCATGCCGCCGTGATTGAGTTTTACTTTCAGCGTGTGGCAACTGCCCTCCGCGGTCTCCGGTGGGACATATCCCAACAGGTAGAATTCGTTTTGTTCGCTGGCGATTTTCTGCAAACCGCCGAGCAAATCGTTCGTGTTGAAAATCGTGAATCCGCCCGTTCCGTCAGCCAGTGCTGCAAGAATCTGCTGGTTCGGCACTCCCGAGGCCGGCAGCTGCGGAAGAATCATCCGGGGCTGGCTCAGCGGATTGTTCGGATTGTTGAACGGATTCGAACTTGTGGGTGGTCGCGTTCCCGTGCCTCCACCGCGAGTTCCACCGCCAGTTCCACCACTGCCGCCCCGCGTGCCTTCGCCTGTACCTCCGCCTGTTCCGCCGCCCGTACCACCTTTGCCGCCTGTTCCGGTTCCGCCACCGGTGCCACCACGTCCACCCGTGCCGCCTCCGCCAGTTCCGCCGCCACCCGTTCCGCCTCCTCCGCCGCCACCCGTTCCGCCTCCTCCGCCGCCGGGACGCTGCGGCTCTGGGTACGCCGCGAGAACGAGCCTGGGTGCTGAGCCGGAGTTTGACTTCGGCCGCGCCGATACTGCGCGCAATTGGGAATCTTTGCCTAGCCGCAGATTGCGATCCTGCTTTTGCAATGATCCGGAAATTAATCCTCTCGCATCGAGCGCATAAATTGCGACGTTCGATTTGGTGCACGCATCAATTGTTGCGGTCAGCTCGGATTGACGCTCTGGCGAAAATGGGAATCCCGCCGAAATCAGAACGACCGCTTTGCGCCCCGGAATCGATCGCAGATTTTTTGCCAGCGATCTCAACGCAAGCAGCATCGTGCGCGCACCATAGTCGGCTTCCGCCGCGGAGATGGAGGACATCGCGCTCGCATCGCTGGCAATTGTCGAACTGCCGGAGTCCATGTTCGAAGCCACTGCCGAAGCTTTGGAACCGGAAGACGCACGCTTTAGCAGTTCCGCATTTGCCGTGAAGTTCTGCAAAATCCGCAGAGACCCGCCAAATTCCACCACGGCCATCAGATTATTGGGGCCCGCATTCGCATCAATGAACTTCGTCGCCGCACTGCGTGCAGACATCTGGTCCGGCATCTCCATCGAGGAATTGTCGAAGAAGAGCACCAAGTAGTGCTTCTGGTCGCTCTTGGGGCCCGCGTCCTGCGACGTGCCGGTGGAGAAGCTTGTTAGCGCCTGTTCTTTGTTGTCTTCATAAACACGAAAATCGCTCTGCGCCAGATCCCGGACATACTTTCCCTTCTTGTCTGTAACCACGGCGTCAACCAGAACCAATCGTGATTCTTTCTTGATTACTGCGCCGGAAGCGACGACGTCGCCTCCAGACGGCGCAGTTGGCGGAGCCGGTTGCTGCTGCTGTGGCTGCTCCTGCGCAAACGCGACTGCCGCACACAATGTAGCCGCAATCCCGGCGCCGCAAATTCCGGCCGTCCACCTGATCAATTTTCCGCTTCGAATTTCCCTGTTCATAGACCCCTCCTGCCCACTGCCAACAACCTGATATGTGGCCCTAATTGGGAATGACGACCGCGCCATTCTTCGCGGCCATCTGTTCACCTTCCGCGTCACGCACCACCAGCCGGACCAGGTAAGACCCCGGTTTCACGTCAAAGCTTGATTTCACGTTGATTCCAGATCGTCCAAGACGATCGAGCGTGCCGTCGAGTAACTTCATCTGCACAATCTTTTCTCCCCCCGTTACAAAATTCCCGTTCTCATCGAAAATCGCCGTGGCCAAAGTAATGTCATTCAGATTTCTCCCCTCTGCCTTGCGAAAGCGCACGGACTTCAAATCCACATGCGCAACGACCGAAAGCTTCGCTTGGGAAGCGTCCGGCTTGAAGAACTGCGTTTGCAGATCAACGGGCAAATCGTGAATTTCATCTTGCGAGAGTATTGCTTCCTGAATCTCTTCCTTGGCCGTTTCGGCCGGATCCTTGGCTTTGCGCGGCGCATAATAGCCACGTCGCGCCTGAACGTTGAATTTCTGTTTTCCAGTGAGCGTCACCTTTAGCGTGTGATAGCTGCCGTTCAATTTCAGATTTTGCGGAGAAAATCCCAGCACATACGAAACAGGTGGTGCGGCAACGGCTTGCCGCAGGCCTTCGTCCAAATCATTTCGATTGTGAAAGTACGTTCCGCCTGTTCCAGCCGCAAACTCTGCCAGTATCTCCGATTGAGCCGATTGAGCTGAGACGCGGTACATGGACTTGATGCCTATCACGCGAGGCGAGCGTGATGGCGGATCGGCAATGTCTCCAAGGTCAGGCGTGTAAAGTCCTCGCGCATCAATCGTGTCAATCACGATATTCGTGCGCGTAGCACGGTCAATGATGTCGTGGGCTTCAATAAATAATTGCGCGAGAATGAAGCCCGGAGAAACAAAAACCATCACCCGCTGCCCGGGCATGGAAGCCAGCCGCCGCATCGCATCTTCTATGTGCCGGTAGGCATATTCCGATTCCGCATCGCCACTGCTTAGCTCTCTTTGCGCCGTTGATTCCGCCATCACCTGTGCTATCTGCGCTTTCGTCTGGTCCCCTTGGAAGGCGCAATCTATGGTTTCCGCGGTAGCCGCGGCCAGCGCTTGCGTATCTCTTTTGTTCTCGATTAGGTCCGCCTGGTAATAGCTGAGATCCGGACACTCAGCCACGCCTGCGATATGACCGGTGACCGATCTCGGGACAATTCCGTTCAATACCTTAGTCAGTGCATCCCGGTCGCTTGTGAAATCCTGCGTCGCCTGTCCGGATGTCGTGAAAATTCCAACTCGATCCGTGGGCGCAAGTGCGCCGAAAAGCCGTGTCGTTGCGTCGCGCACGGTCACAGTGTCCTGCATGTTCATGTGCACGTCGTCATACAAAACGCTTACGAACCTCTGCGGTATCGCAGGCAAAGCCGCCTTGGGAGAAGCGCCTCCGGCGACTTCCCCATTTGCGCCTTCCGCGGTCGTCACCGGTATTGCGTGTGACCCTGGCGTCTCCACGTTAAAAAAGGAAATCACTTGCGGGTTGCGCCCGTCCGCAAGAGCAAAATCTTCTCTGTGAAGGTTCTCCACGACTTTGCCTTGGGAATCGCGCACTACGACTCGCACAAGCACAAGGTTCACGCGCACTCTAAACATTGCTGGCGTATCAATCGTGGCAACTTCAGGTCCCTTCGTGGCTTGCGGCGGGTTTGGGGGGACCGCGGGAGACGGCGCGGCTCCTTGCGTGGGAGCTGGTGCCTCGGTCGAATTGGTATTGGGTGAATCTTGAGCGAACAAGGGCCATGCGCACACATGCGCACAGGCAAATAACACAAATAACCAATTAGGGCGGGAATGCGGCTGGCTTCGCAGGACGTTCCTTCCTTTCACCGATTCTGGCGTTACCTCTACCATCCTCGATCAGGACCGGAATACGCCCCGGGTGGTTGAGCGCTTTGGCTCAGAATATACGCCTTCGAGCAGGGTGTTTCAACGACCGTTATTAACTCCGCCCCGGGAGGAGGCCAGCTCCGCATTCCATGCCGCGCCCAGAAAAACGACGATTGCGGACAGTTGCATCCAAACCAGTAACCCAATTACAGCAGCCAAGCCTCCATAAACAATCGAGTACGGAACTTTTCGCACGTACACACCGAACAGCACGTCCACGAACCACCACAGAAGCGTCGCAACCAGCGCCCCAGGCAACACGTTGCGCAAACTTGTTTCCATGGGTCGAGCGACGCGATAGATCACCGCCAGCGCGCTCAGCGACAAAAGGATTGCTGCCAGCGGGAAAAAAATTGCCCAAAGACCGTGAAACGGGTGATTTGGTCCCAGCTCTTTTGTGACCCACAGCCGCAACGGCCGGCCGAACACGCCCAGCACAGACGCAACGATCAAAGGCGCGATAGTCGCAAGCAACAACATCAGACCCCGCAGTTGCCTGTGCAGAAATCCCGGCTTCTCTTTATCGCCGTAGATCGTGTGAATTCCTTCCATGATTAATTTCATGACCTGCGATCCCGCTAGCAACGTCCCCGTCCAACCGATCGCGGCCCACTTCCACGCCAGCGGCGCTCGTTTGATCAAAAACTCGGATACGATTTGCCGGCTCCCAGGCGGTAAGTAACGCGTAAAGTCGGTGATCAGGTTGAGCATGTCCGTTCGACTGCCAAGCGGACTTGTGGCAATCGCCACCACCAGGAGAAGCGTGGGAAAAAACGCGAGGAAAAGGTTGAACGCAATCGCCTGCGAAATCATGTTGCACTGCGGAAACACGCGGCGAAACATCTGCAGCGCGCGCTTCAAAAATCGGACGGTCACATTCATCGCGTGGCATTATACCTGCACTGCCTCTCGTTCAAAGCCTGCTCGCTTGCCGCGCTTGCTGGTGCATCGTAAACTTCGAATTGCAAATAACAATGAAACCGTTTCGCACAAAACGCCCAGCGATCGTAATCGCCGCTTTGCTTCTTTCGGTTTCCATGGCATCCGCTGCCATGCCGCAATCCCCGCCTAAGGCGAAGAACGTTTGGAAGCCCGTTCCTTTCGCCATCGTTCATTTCAATGAAGACGCGCCAAAATCCTGGAATCTCTATTTCTCTTCAAAGCGCGGTGTTCTGCTTCTCCGCCTCTGGAAACGCTACCTGCTAATTGACCGCAATACGCAGCAAGTCTTCGACATTGATCCCGACAAGATTGTCGCAAAGGGTGACGACGTGGAATTTTCTGCGGAAGACAATGCCGGTCAGCCCGCGGACATTAGCGACTGGCGGGAGCGCGACGTCGGTTATCTCCGTCGCCTTCGATTTCGTTTTGGAGAAAAGGGCAGCTACCTCGACATTCAAACGCCACTGAAAGCAAACGGAACTCCGCTCTATTGACGCGGCGGGCCTTTTCGATACACGCCGTAAACCCACGGAATTCCCGCAAAGCCCGGCTCAACTCCCACTTCCAGCGAATCTCCCACGCGAAAGCGGTCGAAATCGTCCGCATCAACCGCCAACCGCTCCAGTTTATGTTCCGGTCTCCAGGACGGAACCACTAGCCGCCGGCTGCCTCTTACAATGCCCTTCATGTAGAACGTATCTCGAACCGTTGCCGGAATGTATTCAATGTTCTTCGTACTGTCGAACTTACCGTTCACAAACAAAATCACCGACAGAATCCACGGCAGTGGAACGAACCCGGTAAAAATTCTCTTCAACACTTCAATCTCCGCGTGCCTGCGTGCCAACCGATCCAAAAGCACTGCGAGTCCCAAGGCGATGAAAAAGAGCACGCCAAAAAAGACCAACATCAAGTCCAAATCCAGCGGCGGAAAAACCTGGCTCACGTAGGGAAAACAGAGCGAACCGGCAAGGAAGGCCAATGTGCGATAAATCAGTCTGCGCCGAAATACGAGTTCCGCCGCTGCGCTTGTAAGCCCGCACGCGGGGCACTGGTCTGCGAGGCGCTCCGCGCCACAATCGAGGCACCTAGTCATTCCGGAGAGCATACCGCGATGTCAGGGCTGATTCACGGAAAGCAAATTGATGAACTCTTGGTATTTCTGGCTGTTCGGCTCTTCTTCCGCCAGCGCGATGGAAACGCCCATTCCGCGCCCGGGTTCGACTCTCTTCACAAAGCAATTCAGCCGGACCGGCCGGTCCAGCGTCAATTGCGCGGAAAAGCGGGCTCCCACCCAAAGCGGATCCGCCGACTCGATGAACATTCCGTTTGAGCTGACGTCTCGCGTGCGGGCGCGCAGCACTGTAGAACCCCATTCGATCTCGAGGTCGGCGTGAAAGCGAAATCGAGGCGCCCAGCGGCGCTCGAACCTGCGGATTCCCTGATCCCCATTGCCCATAAACCTGGCGAATCCCCCTGCCTGGGTTCCCAAGGCGCAGCGCACGGGCGATAACGCCGCTTCTTGTTACAAACAATACTCTCATTTCTCTCATTGCTATACGACGCCGTGACTCTTTGTTTTGTTCCCTCTATTGCCCGAAACGCTACCGGAAAGTACTACGCGTTCCTTTTGTGACGCTCATACTCCTTATTCTATTCCGTCTGCGGCTCCTTCCCTTTCCGCAATCGCCGCTGTATCTCCGCCTGCAAATAACGGCGGAAGTTTTCTGAAACGATACCTGGGGCTATCAGCTCTTTCAAATCGGAAACCGTAAGTTCCGGAAGATACGCCAACACTGTTGAGAGTGTCGTCGACGGTTGTCGCACTAACGCAAGCCGCACATTGTAACTGTGCGACCACTTTGCGTGCCGCGAAACCGCCTCCACAACGCGTGGCGTTATCTTTGGCCGTGAAAGCGCTTTCAAAACGTGCGCTTCCGTTAAATTTGTGTTGTCCAGCACGATGCTCAGCACTTGCTCGTGTCCTTCGGCCAGCAGTGCACCCGCAACACGTCCAGGCCCGCGACGCGCCAGCGTAACTTTCTGGCCTAAGGGCAATTGAGGTAATCGCGCGATCAATTGTTCTTCCGCATTTCTCTTTAATTCCGCCAGTGCGCCCGGCGTCAGCGTCAACTGCACCAGATCCATCAAGTACAAATCGCGCAGCATTCGCAAACTCACGATCCGGGGCGTGTGCGGATGCAGCACCAACGCTTTCTTCACTGCGTAACTCCGCAGCAAAGGCTTGCGTTGCGCGATCTCTTCAATCAATTCACCGGGCAGATCCTTGCGCGCCAGCAACAAGATCAACTGCTCCTCATTCAACGTGGGGCTCTGCGCTAACTCACGCAGCGAGTCCGGCGAGTCGTCGCGCAAGCGCTCGCTGAATTTCGCGCTTTGCGGCTTCTGCTCTCTTGGCTCGTCCGTCGCGCTCATAGCTTCAATGCCCGCCGCGCTGCGACTTCTGCAAGCGGTGTCCGCAAAATTTCAAATTTAGCTTGTGGCGCAACCTGCCGCAACTCCGTGTCCAGAATCTCTTCAAAAAAAGTGGAACTCCGGATCATCCCGCCCGTTTTCCCGAGCGCAAATTGCGTCCCGCTCAATTTCAATTCTTCTTGCACGCCCGCGACAAGCCCCGCCAAACTCTTTGCCGCGTCAGTCAATAATTTCCTTGCGATTTCATTTCCCTGATCCGCTGCATTCGCAATCACGGGAAACACACGCGGATACACCGCATCCGCTTCCTCCCCCGCGAGTCCCACAACGCTATCGAGCGTGTCCACGTCCAATTCCTCCAAAATTCTTTCGCGCAAATCTCCCGCGTTTTCATCCTTTGCGCTCTGGACCGCGTCCACTGCACTTTTCCCCACCGCAAACGCGCTTCCTTCATCGCTTTTTTTCGGCCCGTATCCGCCGGACCTCGCCACGCGCCCCGCCGCATCACGCCCAATCGCCGCCGAACCCGTTCCCGCCACCAGCACAATCGCCGCCCGGGCACCCGCAGCCTCGAGCGCCAAATCCAAATCCGTACAGACCTCAATCTTTGCTCCAGCAAAAATCTCGTGCAATTCCTGCCGCATCCGCTCCGCGTTTTCTGACCGGCCCACTCCCGCCAGGCCAGCGCAAACATCCGTGACATTTTCAGTTTGCTTACCAGCTTCGCGCAACGCAGCGCGGGCCGCCGCCAAAACTCCAATTCTTGCCGCATCAAACCCAATTCGCGACGGATTCGACGGACCTCCGCGCCCGCGCCCCAAGACTCGCCCACCAGCATCCATCAACACGCAATCCGTCTTCGTCCCGCCGCCATCCAACCCCATTCCAATCCGCATATGCAAAGCATACTGGACAGAAAATCCATTTTGGATTTTTCTTCGACTGAAAATTGACGATTGATGACTGACAACTTGGCCTTCATCCTTGACGCCTTCTCCCTTCCGCCTCTATTCTCTTCGCACTTCATGCGCATTCATCCTCTCGACCTCGCCATCGTCCTCCTCTACCTCCTCGCCGTCACCGCACTCGGCATCTATTTCCGCCGCAGCCAGCGCGACGTCCGCGACTATTTCCTCGGCGGCCGGACCGCTCCATGGTGGGCCATCGCTTTTTCCATCGTCGCCACCGAAACGTCCACACTCACCATCATCGGTACGCCCGCTATCGCTTACGGCGGCAACCTCACCTTCTTGCAGCTCGTGTTCGGTTACCTCATCGGCCGCATCCTTATCGTCCTGCTGCTTCTCCCCGGATATTTTCGCGGAGAATTTTTCACCGCTTACGCGCTCATCGAAAAACGATTCGGCCCGCGCATGCGTTCCCTCGCGGCGTCAACATTTCTCATCACGCGCGCCATCGCCGAGGGCGTCCGCGTCTCCGCCATCGCCCTCGTCCTTAGCGTGGTCCTCGGCACTTCGGAACGCTTCGCCGTTTTTCTCGTCATCGCGCTGACCATCCTTTACACATTCGAAGGCGGCATGAAAGCCGTCATCTGGACCGACGTCGCACAACTTCTCCTCTACCTAGCCGGCAGCGCCGTCACATTCTGGTTTCTCCTTCACCGCATCCCCGGCGGATGGGCCGAAGTCACTCAAGTCGCCGCTGCATCCGGCCACAAGCTTCAACTATTCGATTTCTCTTTCTCTCTCGCCACCAAATACACCTTCTGGTCCGGCCTCATCGGCGGCGCATTTCTGACCATGGCCAGCCACGGCACGGATCAAACGATCGTTCAGCGCCTGCTCGCCGCAAAAAATGAAAAAGACAGCCGCGCCGCTCTCATCGCCAGCGGCTTCATTGTTCTCTTTCAATTCACACTGTTCCTTCTCGTTGGTGTTCTTCTTTTCGTTTTCTCTCAACACACGCCGCTGCTAAGCGCGGGCCAGCGGCTCGACGCTATTCTTCCTACGTTTCTGGTCCGCGAAATGCCCACAGGCCTCGCGGGAATTCTTTTCGCTTCCATTCTCGCTGTCGCCATGTCAAACGCCAGCGGTTCGCTCAACTCCCTCGCCGCCTCCACGGTTCTCGATTTTTCCCGCCTCAGTGGCCATCAAACGAATCCTGCAAAATTTCTTCGCCTCTCGCGCCGCATCACTCTGGTCTGGGGCGCAGTCCTCATTTGCTTTGGGCTCATCTCTTGGGGACCGCTCCTCGAAGCTGGCCTCACCGTCGCGTCTATGCCCTTCGGTAGTCTTCTCGGGCTTTTTCTTCTTGGCACGCTTGACCGCAAAGCCGCTGCTACTGGCGCAGCCATTGGCATGTTCGCGGGACTCGCGGCCATCCTATCGGTTTGGCGATTCACACCAATTGCATTTACGTGGTATGTCCTCATCGGTTGTGCTGTTACATTTCTTGTCGGCAGCCTGATGAGCAGAATCCTTCCAGCCTCCGCGCCCGTGCAGGAGCACTCTTCATGAGTGCTCCCGGTTCCGAAAAACGTCTCGAATTGGTTCGCGAACTTGGCCCATGGGCTTCGGCCGCTATCGTCGTCGGCACGATGATCGGCACCGGCATTTTTTTGAAACCAGCGCAGATGGCGCGCGAAGGCCAGTGTGTTTCCGTGGTTTTTGCCGCGTGGATTATTGGTGCAATTCTTTCCATTTTCGGCGCGCTGTCTTATGCGGAATTGGGGGCAGCAATCCCTGAGGCTGGTGGCGAATACGCTTACTTGCGCCGCGGCTTCGGTCCCTCGTGGGGATTTCTTTTCGGTTGGATGCACTCCATCGTCGGGCGTCCTGCGTCTGCTGCGTCCATTGCCGCAGGTGGCGTGCGTTTTCTTGCGTTTCTTCTGCCTTCGATCACTGCCCCCATTTTTACGCTGCACTTTCCTGGCTTCGCGCATTGGGTCAAGCCATACGATTTCGCCTTTACGTGGATGCAGCCGCTCGCCGTTGTTTGGCTCATCGTCATGACCGCCATCAATTACATCGGCGTCAAATTCGGCGGAGCCGTGCAGGTCTTCCTAACGTTCATAAAAATATTTTCCGTCTTGCTTGTGATTGGCGTGGCTTTCTTCGCGCCTAGCGCGGCGCATGGGGCCGATCCAGTTTGGCCCGCCGCATGGAATGGAGGTTTGCTTACTGCGTTTTTGGCCGCGCTCGCCGCGGCGCTCTGGGCTTATGACGGCTGGGAAGATTTGAATCTCGTTGGCTCCGAGGTAAAAGACCCGCAGAAAAATTTCCCGCGCGCGCTTGTTGGAGGAGTCGCGGTCGTCGCCGTCATCTATCTGCTCTTCAGCGCAGCGTGCCTGCGCGTTCTTCCGTTTTCTGCCGCCGCCGCTTCGGAGCACATCGCCTCAGACGTTGTCGAACACGTCTCCAGTCGCGGTGCCGCCATCTGGATCACGCTCGCCATGGTCATCTCCGCCATCGGCTCGCTCAACTCTTCCGTCCTCAGCGGCGCGCGCGTTCCCTACGCCATGGCGCGCGACAAAATTTTCTTCCAGATCGCCGACGGCATCCATCCAAAATTCTTGACTCCCAGTCGCGCTCTCATTTTTCAAGGCGCGCTGACCAGTTTGATGGCGCTCACCGGAACGTTCGAGGAGCTCACCAGCCTCTTCATCTTCGCCAGTTGGATTTTTTACGGTCTCGCCGTCGTCTCTCTTTTCCGCCTTCGCAAAACAGAACCGAATATGCCGCGCCCCTATCGTTGCCCGGGCTATCCCTTCGTCCCCGGCGTTTTCGTCGCCGGTGCGCTCGCGCTCACGATCAGCGTCCTTTTCCAAAATCCGGGCCGCTCCTCCATCGGCCTCGCCCTCATCCTCCTTGGTCTCCCCTTCTACCGCCACTGGCAAAAAACGTCTTCCAACCCATGACAGGACTTTCTCTGAACCCAGAGTTGCCCTCTTCAAACGTCAGGTTGGTCGATCCTCCACCTGGTCGTTGGAAACGCCGCCGCGTATGCAAAACAGGTGCCGCAACGCGGCGATCTAGTCATGTTTAAGCATAACGAATTCGACAATCTCTTGTTCAAGCGAGTGATCGGACTTCCGGGAGACGTCGTCACCCAATCGAAGAACGGAATTCTGATAAATGGCAACCCCGCCGCGCTCGTTGACCTCAAGCATCTTTGCGGCAATCCGCTCCTTCCCGGAGGCGGTGAAGTTCCGTTTCCTTTCAAAACAGTGACTGTTCCTGCAGATTCCCTCTATGTGGTTGGTGACAACTGGTCGGACAGCTTCGACAGCCGATTCGACGAATTCGGCTTCGTCCCTATAAAAACGTCCGAGGCCGCCCGCTCTTCCCCTACTGGTCTCCCTACAAGAACCGAATCGGTTGCAGCCTACGGTAGCAGGTAGTGCGGGGGCAGGCTTTAGCGTGCCCCCGCTGCCTTCATCTGCGCAATACGCTCTTCCGTCTGACGCGTCAAATGCGGCGTAATGCCCAATATGCGCTCCACAAGCATCAACTGGCCGCGATGATGCATTTCGTGTTCCTTGCCGCCCAATAGACTTTCGTAGCGCGTCTTCACGGTTTTTCCATCACCGCCAATCACGCCGACCGCCAAGAATTCATCTGTCAACGACTCCAGCCACGCTGCAAATTTTTCTCCTTCGCTTCGCAGGAGCTCTACAATCTCCGCCTTCGTGCGCGGCTTTGCTTCCACGGCGGCAAAATGCTCGCGGACGGTCATGAAATCGAATCCCACGAACGTCGTGAGGCTTGCCAGTTCCGGCCAAAGGCTTGGCGAAATAGCCATGTGCGTCAGCGTCTTCGCCACCGACCGCACTCCCGGGGCGGGCACAAAGTCGTACTTGTCCTCTGGAATATCTTCGGCAATCTGAATCGTATTCTTGCGCACCAACCGAAACGCGGCCGCCATCTCTTTTCCGCCATAAACGCTCATATATCACCTCGTTTTTCTGGGATCGTCCGCCCTGCCCAGGCAGACTGCCTTCTTCGATGCTTCATGTTCGGGCCCTGTCACACGCACTATCAATTTGCCTCTCCGGGGCACGGCCGGAAATCAAACAACATCGAGACTGTCCCAGCTTTCGGATCGCGCTGAATATTAACGTCCTCGTAAGGGGACGCATCCGCTGGCAGAATCTTCTTATTTAATTCGAAGGACTGCTGCACCTTGTAACCGTCAAAAATCTCTCCCGGCAAAGGCAGCGACTTCAACAACCCACTTGTCTTAGCGCATTAATCTGTACCTCCGCGCCTTTTCTTGACAGTTCCCCACCTTGCGGCTAGTGTGGCGCTACTCCGCATTTCGTGTACTGGGCCCTTTTCTCAGAATCACGTAAAGATTCAAATTTGCAGCGCTTTCAGGAGGCAAGTTCTGTGGCCATTGGAGACGCCGGGCCAGCCGGTCGCATTGAGCGGGTTTCAGCGTTTGTACTTACAAACCCTGAGCAGAAAAAAGAAGCAAGCACAACGAACCAGCTCAAGACATTCTTGAGCCGGTATTTCTATCTCTTCATGTCGCTGGTGTTGGCCGCCCTTGTGATTTTGGGCTTCAGCCGCACGGTCAACGCCAACCTGTTCCGTGCTAACCCGCCAAGGCCGCTGCTCCTGTGGATGCACGGCGCCGCCTTCTCAATGTGGGTGGCCTTCTTTATCGCTCAGTCGGCTCTGGTGCGCGCGCGAAAAGTCAGCGTGCACCGCTTGCTCGGCTGGTTTGGAGCGGGGCTGGCCGTGGTGATGGTCGTGTTGGGCGTCATGGTCGCGGTGGTGATGACCCGGTTCGATACCGTTGTGCTGCAGCAAAAGGGTATAGAAGCTTTCTTGTTGGTTCCGTTCTCCGACATGATCATCTTTGGCTCGTGCATCGCGATGGCCATTTATTGGAGAAGAAAGCCGGAATACCATCGCCGGCTTGTCTTCATAGCGAGTTGCCAACTGATGGACGCTGCCATCGGCAGATTCGATTTCATGTTCAACCACAGCCTCTTCTACCTCGCCCTGGACGGTCTGATCGTGCTCGGCATGGTGCGGGATTGGGTGGTGGATAAGCGCGTCCACAAGGTATATCTCTATGCGCTGCCCTCGTTGATCGTGGTGCAGAGCCTTGCCATCTACACCTGGAGGATCAATCCAAAGTGGTGGCAAGGGATCACCCAGGCAATCATGGGTTGGTGACGGCGCTACGCCGCGTCAATCCATCGCAGCAATTCCGTTCTCATCGTCGCTCGCCTTTCTGCTTTCGGGATTAATGGTTACGTTGCACCGCGCAAGGAATCCGCACCGATCACCTCCGCCGTGCGACGGGCCCTTCTATGTTCGGGTTGTTGGACTACCGGGGCTGGGCCCATTGCCGGGTCCACAGTCCGCGCGCCGAGAGGATAACAGAGAAGAGCGCGGTCACGCCGACAGCGATAAGCGTCCAGACGAAGAAGAAGGCTCCGCTGGACTTGGCGATGTTGCCGCCGACGCCGACACCCTTCCCCATCATGTGGATGACGGGTACGCCCAATCCAAGGAGCGACCCGAGAAGGATGATGACGTACCCCGATCGCCGTTCGGCGAGCACCAGCGTTCCGTACAGCCAGACGACCAGGATGAGAACCCCAAGGAGGTTTGAGACCTGTCCCGAGGCCATCCCACGGATGATGTCGTCCGTCAGGTGAAACGTCATGAACAGGATCGAGAGCAGAGACGCGATGGTTAACATAGCGTTTTGTTTCATTGGATATTCTCCTTGTTAGATTTGTGTGTGCCTCTCACTGAGGCACATGACGCGCGGCGGTGTTGACGAGGGAAGGTGCAAACGCTAAGACACTGACGATGATGGCGCAGATGGCCATCCCAATGTAGAACCAGCGATCTGTGGGGAGTCTGCGCGCCACTCGGGCCGTTGTCACTGGAGCGCCCTGGTCTTGCATGCGCGGAGGATACCACTTTTTACCCTAGGTGAATGAGCCGGGTGCCGCTGCCTTCGGGTTCAAGGGTGCTGGTTTTGACGTTTCATTAGGTAGCTACCCGTTTTCCACGCGCGCCTTTATATCCGAGTACGCTGTATCGATTAGCCCGCTTAGCGCTGTGGCGTTTGTGGCCGTTCCCGGTCTCAGCTTCACATGACGCATGAACTTGCCGTTGCCTTGCAACAAGCGAGCCGGATCCGGCAGTGCTGCGCCGCGAAAGAACCCAACGTTTACATGCGAGGTGAATACATTCACATAGCCGAAGGGCGCATCTCCCAAACATGCAGTCGGACAGCCGTCATGCAAAAGCTCCCCGACTTCGTCCCCGCACTTTCGCATCACCTCAAACCACTGCTGCGCGATCGCTCCCCATTCACCTGCATGCTCTTTCATCCACGCATCGATGGCGGGATCCCGCTCGACAGCGCCATTGAATCGCAGCAAGTCCTCTTTCATCATCGCTCGCCTTTCTGCTTTCGGGATCCGAAGTAGGGGCACGATATCGAAGATCCGGGCAGCAGCCGGAAGATCGTGCCCTTCTTCCCGTGCTACCGTAACCCTCATGGTATTCACCAAACGCCTTCGCGAACGCATTCGCCGCGGGGAAATCGCCTGCACGGTGCGGTTCTGGATCCGTTGTCGCGTCACTGTCGGCAAGCGCTATCGGATGGAAGAAGGAGCCATCGAAGTGGACTCCATCGAAACCATCGGATTTCCCGACATCACTCCGGAATTGGCGCGCGAATCCGGCTTTTTAGGTGTGCTAGACCTGCTCAAAGTCGCAAAGCACGGTCAAGGTCAGAATATTTACTTGATTCGGTTCCACTACGTGCGCCTACGCACCGGGAAAATTGCGCGTCGTAAACCAGCTAGCAAACATTGACTATTGTCACCGCGGACGTTGTGTCGCTTAGCTGACCGGTTCGCATTTCAAGCGGTTATGGTTGATCAGAACCGAGAGCTGACAGAGTAAACCGCAGAAAAATCACCAGTCTGAAGACTGGCCACTACTACGGGCAACGGCTAGGACGACTAGACTCTCGCGGTTTGGGCTTTTTCGCTCAGCGTGTGGATGGTGCTTTCGGCTTCGTGACTTACTTTTACTTGCGGGTGCAGAACCTTGGCGAGAATTTCGAGGCCGGTCACGAGGCGCGGACCGGGGCGCGAAAAATAGCTGTTCGCTTCGAGCGCGTAAACCTGACCGTTGCGAACTGCGGGAATGTCGTGCCAGGCGCTGGGCAGTTTCATCCCGCGAAATTCTTCGGCGGCTTGTTGCGCGGTGTAACCGCATGGCGCTACCAGGACGACGTCTGGAGCTGCGTCTATCACTTCTTCGATCGTTACGCGGAACGACGGCGTCTTCTTCGTGCCAAATACATCGTGGCCTCCGGCAAGTTCAATCATTTCCGGCACCCAGTGACCGCCTACGTAAATCGGCTGCAGCCATTCCAGAAACGCCACGCGCGGGCGATATTCTTTTGCAGAGGACGTATCTTCGACCTGCAGTTGCAGCGCACCCAGCCGTTCGCCAATATCCTGCAGCAATTTCTCCGCTTGCCAGCCGCGGCCTGTCTCTTCGCCGACCCACAAAATATCGCGCCACACGTCGCCCAGATCCTGCGGATTCAGGCACAGCACTTCCGGCCGCGCGTCAAATTTTGCAAGCGCGCTCGCCAAATCATCCGGCGAAGCCGCGCAAACGTGGCACAAATCTTGCGTCACGATCAGGTCCGGCGCCAACTCCTGCAGCGCCTCAGTATCAACGGCATAAACACTTTCTCCGCGCGCGACATACTCCCGCACCTGCCGGTCAATTTCGAGCGGTCCTGCATCCTTATCAATGCGCGAGTGGATTACGATGGTCTTCGTGCGCGCGCGCGGCGGGAAGTCGCACTCATGGCTTACGCCGACAATTTCGCGGTCAAATCCCAGCGCAAACAGGATTTCCGTCGCCGAGGGCAGGAGGGATACGACTCTCATGCGGGCACTCTACCACAACGATATGCGCCTTGCCACGCACGCCTGCCAATGAAAAAGGCCCGGCAGAAAATCGCTTCTTCAGCGGTCATTTGGAGAGCGACGGCTTGAGGGCAAACCGCAGAAAGATGAGTCCGGCAACGAACAAGATCACGACAAGTCCCCACAAGAAAGGAATCGGATTGGGACCGGAATCAACGGGAGCTTTCCAAAGAATGATTCCCAAATATGTCGCGCAACTGATGAACAGCAGCGCCAAAATTCCGCAAATCCACCGTCTCACGATATCTCTCTCAAACCGTCACGGCCGTTATTTGTACAAAATGTATTTTCGACGCATTGTTTCATACGTGGCCAGGTCGTCCTTCCAGCTCGCCACGATTTTCTCAGGCGCAATTCCTTCACCGAGTTGCCGCACGGTCTCGTCATTTCCGAGCAGCGTAAGAGATTTGCCTACATCAATTTTGTCCGGATACATTTTCTTCAGCAGCGACGCGATTTCGAGTCCCATGCGCATGGAACGTACGGAGGATTTCTCCATGATGTGGACTCCCACTCCTCCGCATCGCACCCCGGCGTACAAGCCGGAAACCGGAATCATCGGCTGCGATACGAATCGCACTCCCGGCAAATGTTTTGCATTCAGCGCGGAGGCTACTTCTTCTCCGTTCATCCACGGTGCGCCGAATTGCTCAAACGGCGCTTCTGTTCCGCGCCCCACGGAGACTCCCGCGTTCTGCAAAATTTCGAGCCCCGGATACAGGATCGCGCCTTTCGTTGTCCGCAAATTCGGAGAAGGAGGAACCCAGCGCAGTCCAGTGCTGTCGTAAAAATAATTCCGGTGCCAGTTCTTCATCTGGATCACGTGAAGATCAACGCCGATGTGATTTTCCGCGTTATAAAGTTGCGCGAGCTCGCCAATCGTCAAACCGTAGCGCACCGGCGTTGGAAAATACGCCACAAATGAAGTCTTGTCCGCGTCCAGCATCGGCCCTTCTACAATTTCTCCGCCGATCGGATTCGGCCGGTCCAGCACGTAAAACGCGATTCCCTTTTTCGCCGCGGCCTCCATGCAATAGCCCATCGTCGTCGTGTACGTGTAAAACCGCACGCCTGCGTCCTGAATATCAAAAACGAACGCGTCAATTCCTTCCAGCATTTCGTCCGTCGGACGCTTGTTTTCCCCGTACAAGCTGTAAACCGGAAGTCCTGTGCTCGGATCTTTCGACGAGGTCACTACGTTCACATCCAGTTTTCCAGCCAGGCCGTGCTCCGGACTGAACAGCGCTACAAGTTGCACTCCCGGCGCGTGCGCCAGGCGGTCAATTGTCGTTTTTTCTTGCGAATCGAGGCCGGTATGATTTGTGATCAGCCCGACATGCTTGCCCTTCAGCGGCGCAAACTTCTGCGCTTCGAGCACATCCAGCCCCGTCTGCACGCGCCCCGGCCGGCCTTTCTTCGCGCCCCCCTTCGTCGCGGCGCCACATTCGTTCGCGCAGAATGCAGCAGCCAACGCAAAAATTCCCAATACACAAATCGTTCGTTCGCTCCGCCGCAAGCTCGCCTCCCGAACTTCTTCATTTCATTTCCGCAGCCAATGATATTCTGGAACGCCCTGCCGCAAACTGCGTTGTCTCGGCAAGTTGCGTGTGTTATCAACAACTCAGAGCAGGGCGTCGCTTCGGGAGATTCCGTGCTGAGAAAACGCCGCTCTGTGCTGTACCTGTTTCTGCTTCCTTTCATATTTCTTATGGCCAAAAACGTCCGCTCGCAGAGCCAAACTTCGCCGCAAAAATCTTCATCGGCCGCTGCACAAAAATCATCCAAAACATCCGCACTGCCGAAACTTTCTCCCGCCGCGCGGCAGTGGGTGGACTCCACGCTGCGCAAAATGTCCGACGACGAAAAAATCGGCCAGCTTCTTTTCACAACGTATCACGGCACATTCACTTCGACGGATTCACCCGCGTATCAACAAATGCTGCACAGCGTGAACGACCTTCACGCCGGTGGTTTCATTATCGTCACGCACATCGGCCCGCTCGGAATCGAAAAGAGCCAGGCGTATCCCACGGCGGCGTTGAATAATGAACTGCAAGCCAAAGCGAAAATTCCTTTGCTCATCGGCGCGGATTTTGAGCGTGGCACGGCGATGCGGCTCGATGAAGGTACTTCGTTCCCCACGCAAATGGCGCTCGCCGCGGCTGGCGATCCCAAAGACGCGTACACGATGGGAAAAATCACGGCGATTGAAGCGCGCGACGTCGGCGTGCACTGGGTTTACGCGCCTGTTTCGGACGTCAACAACAATCCGGAAAATCCCATCATCAACACGCGTTCGTTCGGAGAAGATCCCGCACGAGTGGCCGAATTCGTCAGCGCGTATGTTCGCGGGGTCAACGAGAACGGCGGGCTCGCCACGGCAAAGCACTTCCCCGGTCACGGCGACACTGCCGCCGATTCGCACATTGATCTGCCAGTGATTAAAGCCGATCGCGCGCGGCTCGATGAACTCGAACTCGTTCCCTTTCACGCAGCGATATCCGCCGGCGTGGGCAGCATCATGACCGGCCATCTGAACGTGCCATCGCTTGAGCCGGATCCGAATACCCCCGCGACTCTTTCGCACAATATTTTGACCGGCGTTTTGCGCGATCAACTCGGCTTCGAGGGGCTCGTCATCACGGACGCAATGGATATGGGTGGGATCACCGTTCGTTTTGCTCCCGGCGAAGCCGCAGTCCGCGCCGTACTCGCGGGAGCGGACGCGCTGCTGATGACACCGGTGCCCGATGCCGCGTATGAAGCGCTGCAAGCCGCAGTTAAATCCGGCCGCATTTCGCAAGAGCGGCTCGATGATTCCGTCCGCCGCATTCTCGAAGCGAAAGCGCGCCTCGGCCTCGACAAAAACCGTTTCGCGGATCTCGCCGCGCTCAATGCAAAATTCGGTTCCGAGAATTGGCAGAAAGAGGCACAGGATATTTCCGATCGCGGCGTCACGTTGCTGCGCGACACTCCGCACCGTCTTCCGCTCGACGGCACAAAGCCCAGCCGCGCCCTGCTGCTCGCTTTTTACGCTGATCCTGAACCCTATCCGGGAGAAGACCTCGAACGCGAACTTCGTCGCCGCTTTGATTCCGTTACGACGCTTCGTGCGGACACGCGTTTCGTCAGCGCAGCTAATTTGAAATTACCTTCTCCCGATTCATATGATGTTGCGCTCCTCGCGCTCTTCGTGCGCGTCAGCGATCGCAAAGGCAATGTAGATGTTCCCGCCGAACAGGCTGGGCTGGCCGAACAGCTTTACAAAACCGGCAGGCCAGTCGTTACGCTCGCATTCGGCAGTCCTTATTTGATTGAGCGATTTCCGCAAGCCGAAACGTGGCTTGGCGCGTTTGGCATCAGCGACGTAGCGCAGATTTCCATGGCACGCGCCCTCTTCGGTGAAATCCCTGTGCGCGGTCATCTGCCCGTCACGATTCCCGGCATCAATCTGAAGGCCGGATTTGGAATCGAAGTGCCCGCCGATCCCATGAAGCTGCAGCCGATGGATGCTCGCTCGGAAGCGCAGCTTCAGCCTGCATTTGATGTCATCGAAGCGGCGGTGAAAGACAAAGCATTTCCCGGAGCGACGCTCGCCGTCGGCTATCGCGGCAAAGTCTCTATTCACGCGTTTGGAAAACTTTCTTACGACGCAAAACCTTCTTCTGCTGCGCCGGGCACGATGTACGACATTGCCTCGCTCACGAAAGTCGTAGGCACCACCACCATCACGGAAAAACTCGCCGAAGGCGATTTTCCGGTGCCGCTTGATTTGGACGCCAAGATCGAGCGCTATCTACCCGAGTGGACTTCCGGGCCGCAGCCAGAATGGCGCCATCGTGTGACCGTTCGCCATTTGCTGACGCACACGTCTGGTCTCCCCGCGTTCAAGGAATATTGGCGCGCGTCAAAGGGGAAGCAGGACACGCTCGACCGTATCTTCGCGGAGCCACTCGAATACGAACCCGGCACAAAAATGATTTACTCGGATTTGGGAATCATTTTGCTGGCGCAAATCATCGAACGGCTGACCGGAAAAACACTGGATGTTCTTACGCGTGAATTCATTTTTTCGCCATTGGGAATGACCAATTCGACCTACCTCCCTGCAAAGAAACTTTGGCCATCCATCGCGCCCACGGAAATAGACAACAGTCTTCGCCACCGTTTGCTGCAAGGCGAAGTTCACGATGAAAACGCAGCGGCTATCGGCGGCGTCTCCGGCCATGCGGGACTCTTCAGCACGGCGCCGGACCTTGCTGCCTTCTGCCAAATGCTTTTGAACGGCGGCGTTTATGCGCACGCGCGCATCGTGCGCCGTTCCACCATCGCACAATTCACTGTTCCGCAGGAACTTTCAAACCGCACGCGCACGCTCGGCTGGGCTGTTCCCACCGAAGGCAGCTCGAGCGGCCATTTCTTCGGCCTGCATTCCTACGGCCACACCGGATTTACCGGCACATCCATTTGGATTGACCCTGACCGCCAGCTCTTCGTCGTGCTGCTCACCAATCGCGTCCACCCGACGCGCGAAAACCAAAAAATTGCCAAAGTCCGCCCCGCCCTCCACGATGCCGTAATGCAATCCCTCGGCCTCGCCACTACCGCGGCCCCGGCAAACTAGATGAGATTCTGGTTTTTGTTCCTGAAACAAGCTTCGAACGAGTCTTAGAGAGCTTCGCCCTTGGCGGCATGGCCGCGAAGTAAGAATATCTTGGGATAAGGGCCTCGGCCGCACAGCTTGAATGAGCCGAAGTCTTTGTACCAGTCCCCTACGGGCACTTCCGGCCCGAATCAATCCAAAGTCGAAGTTGATGGAGGTCATCAATGCTGATGGCTCGGTCACGCATGCGATCAACCAAATGCTGGCGTACGTTAATGGTGCTTTTGGTAAAGGATCTATCATTGGTCCGGAGGTACATCACAGAAACGCCTTTTGCCGCAAATCGTTGGAGGCTTGCACGAGGTCTTCGGGACGGCCAAGGTCGCGCCAGTAGTATTCGTCGGCGCGGAAAGCAGAGATTTTTTCGCCACTGCCGGCCAATCGCAAATGGGTATCAATGATCGAGAACACGCCGTCTTCAGTAATGAGTTTCAGGAGGCGCGGCGAGATTACGTGGATTCCGGAAAAGGCGAGAGGCTGCAATGTTGTTGACGGGCGCACGATTTCGTCAGGGGAGCCGGTGCCCTTCCTGCGGCCGCAGAGGAGTCCGTTTTCGCCGAAGAGAAGTTGACGCGAGGATTTTCGTTCTTGCACGGCGAGTGTTGCGAGGGCACTTTTTTCTGTGTGCGCTTCCACCATTTTCCGGAGGTCGATTGTGCTTAAGACATCCACATTGTGAAGAAGGAAGGGATTGTCGGGATTATTTTCCAGAAAAAACCAGGCCGCCTTTTTCAGGCCACCTCCCGTATCCAGCAATAAATCGTCTTCGCGGGAAATTGCGATTTGCATGCCGAGATTATTTTTCGTTTTCAGATACTCGATGATTTTTTCGGCGTGATGATGGACGTTGACGATAACTTCGCGGATGCCGAAGGATTGCAAGCGTTCCAAGGTTATTTCCAAAAGAGTTCGGCCATTAATTTCGACTAACGCTTTGGGGAGATTGTCTGTAAGTGGTCGCAGGCGTGTGCCGAGGCCTGCAGCGAGGATCATGGCTTTCATTTTTGCACTTTCATCGGCGCGATGTTATTTGCCCATCTTTTCGAGCTCGAGGTGATGGACCTCAACTTTGAAGCCGCCGCGCGCATGCAGTCTTTTTCCGAGTTGCTCGGCCAGAAAAACGGAGCGGTGCTGGCCGCCGGTGCAGCCGAACGAGACCATCAGACTCTTGAATCCGCGGAGTTGATAATTATTTATGCTGGCATCCACAAGCGAATAGACCGAGGCCAAAAATTGATGGACGCTTTCCTGCTGATTCAAATACTCGATCACCGGCGTGTCCTTGCCGGTCAGGTCGCGGAAGCGCTCTTCTCTTCCTGGATTCGGCAAGCTTCGGCCGTCAAAAACAAAGCCACCGCCGTTTCCACTGTCGTCGCGCGGCATTTCGCGATGGAAAGAAAAACTGCTGATGTGCACGATGAGGCCGTCCGACTGTTTTGCGACTTGCTGCAATTTTTCGGAGCCGAGCATGCTTTCAAATGCTGAGGTCAAAGTAGGCAACGCGATGGGAAGTTCGACGTTATGCAACAGCCAGCGCAGGTTTTTCAGTGCGTATGGGACGCTTTGCAGGAAATGCGCTTTGCGTTCGTAGAATCCGCGGAAGCCGTATGCACCGAGGGCCTGCAAAATGCGGACATAAACGTAGGCATAGTAGTGTTTCAGGAATTTTTCGCGCTCGATGTCTGCGTATTCCGTGACGCAATCGAGATAATGTTCGAGAAGTTGCTGCCGCAACTCCGGCGGCAGATCCGCTTTAGCGTCATAGAGGAGTGAGGCGAGATCGTATTGCAGCGCGCCTCTTCGGCCGCCTTGATAGTCGAGAAAAAACGGCTTGCCGTCGCGCAGCATGATGTTGCGCGACTGGAAGTCACGATAAAGAAAGTAATCCCGATCGGCACTAAGTAAGAATTCTGTGAGCCGTTCAAAATCGTCTTCGAGCAACTGTTCATTGAATGGAATTGCCGCGAGACGCAGAAAATAGTATTTGAAATAGTTCAGGTCCCAAACGATGGACTGGCGATCGAAACTCCCTCGCGGATAGCAAGCGGCGTAATCCAGGTCGCGGCCCGCCTCAATCTGGAACCGGGGCAGCGTTTCAACAACTTTGCGGTAGGTCTCCACAACCTTCGGCGCGATTTCCGTTCCCGTTCGATTCTTTGAGAGAAAATCAAAGAGCGTCGTGTCGCCAAGATCCTCTTCGAGATACGCGCATTCGTTCAGCTCTTCGCCGTAGATTTCCGGTACCGGCAAGCCGTGACGGCGGAAGTGGCGAGAAAATTCGAGGAACGCCGCGTTCTCTTCGTGGACACCATACAAGATTCCGATCGCGCTTGCCCGAGGGCTGCCCAAGCGAATAATTTTGCGCCCTGACCCACCAAGCTCGCCTTGCAAGGGCAAGACGTGCTTCGGTGGCTCGTGAAAATACTCTTCAAAGAGTCGTTTCAGTACGTCCATTTTTACGTTTCCAGAAAATTCAGCAGCAGGCTGGCGCCATCAGTCATTCCTAGCATAGCCGATTCCTCGAACCCGTCTTTCTGCAATGCGCGGCCGCTGTGCCCAGAAATACGCAGGCGGATTCCACGATTTAGCCATCCCCAAATTATGTTGACCGTCTCGCATCAATTTCCTGTCCCAAAAGATCGCGGCGTCCAGACGTGGCGTGCTCATGGCTATAATGGTGCGATGCCCTCGCTCCCCAAAGAGTTCCGCCTCACCGAGCGGCGGAATCCTGCTTCTAAGAATCTTGACCGGATGTCTTCGCTTGAAATTGTGCGGCTGATGAATCGCGAAGATCAGAGGGTGGCGGGGGCCGTTGCGCGGGAAATTCCGGCAATCGCTCGCGCAGTGGACGAGATTGTTCGCAGCCTGCGCAGAGGTGGACGGCTGATTTACGTGGGCGCAGGATCGAGCGGGCGGCTTGCGATTCTGGATGCCGCCGAGTGTCCTCCCACGTTCGGCGTTTCGCGAAAAATTGTCCAGGCGTTAATTGCGGGTGGACGGCGCGCAATCACGAGCGCCGTAGAAGGCGCGGAAGATTCGGAGCGCAATGCCGAACGCGATTTGCAGCGGAAGAAACTTTCGAGCAAGGACGTGGTAGTCGGAGTTGCGGCGAGCGCAACGACGCCGTACGTGATGGGGGCGATTCGTTACGCGAAAAAGCGTGGCGCGGTGACGATTGGCGTAGCCGCAAACCGGGTTGGGCCGCTGATCAAGTTGGCCAAGATTTTCATAGCGCCGGAAGTTGGGCCGGAGGTGCTGACCGGCTCAACGCGTATGAAGGCGGGCACGGCACAAAAAATGGTCCTGAACATGCTTAGTACAGCGGCGATGGTGCAACTGGGACACGCCTATGAGAATTTAATGATTGATGCAGTGCTGACGAATAAGAAGTTAGAGGGACGCGCAGTGCGTATCCTGCGGGAGGCGTCCGGCAAGAGTGTGTCCTCTGCGGAACGCGCTTTGCGTTCTTCCGGACACGATATTCGTGTTGGGCTCATTATGCTGAAACGCGAGGTGAGCGCACGCGAGGCAAAGGGGTTGCTTAGCAAAGCGAAAGGAAATTTGAGAGCGGCTTTGGGCGAAACGGGAAAGCGGAATGGATAAATTTCTCATTAAGGGCGGCAAGGCGCTGAACGGGACCGTGTCGATCAGCGGCGCGAAGAACTCCGCGTTGCCGGCGATGGCGGCTGCGCTGTTAACGGCCGAGCCGGTTGCGCTGCACAACATTCCGCGCGTGCGCGACATCATCACGATGGCGAAGCTGCTAGCATTCATGGGAGCGAACGTTTCCGTGGACAGTTTTCCGGCGGCGGATTACTGCATTACGGCGAAAACAATTTCACATGCGGAGGCGCCGTACGAACTAGTGAAGACGATGCGGGCGTCGATTTTGACGCTCGGGCCGACGCTGGCGCGGATTGGAATCGCGCGCGTTTCACTTCCGGGCGGTTGCGCGATTGGGGCGCGGCCAGTGGATTTGCATCTTACGGCGCTGGAAAAAATGGGCGTAGAGATTGTGACCGCACACGGATTTATCGAGGCGCGCGCGCCACGGGGGCGATTGCAGGGCGCGCAAATCAAGTTTGAAAAGATCACGGTGACGGGCACGGAGAACATCTTGATGGCCGCGGCGCTGGCCGATGGCGAGACGGTTGTGGAAAATGCGGCGCGCGAACCGGAAGTTACGGACCTGATTGCGTTGTTGCGAAAAATGGGCGCGAAAATATCGGGCGATGGGACTTCCACACTACGAATTGGGGGCGTGCAAAAACTTGGCGGGGCGAATCATTTGGTGATTCCCGACCGGATCGAAGCTGGGACATTTCTGGTCGCCGGAGCAATTACCGGCGGCGACCTGACACTCATCAACTGCGATCCCGCGCATCTCGGCGCGACAATTGCACTACTGCAAAAGGCGGGCGCGGTCATTGAAACAACCGGGCCGCATCGCGTGCGCGTGCGCGCACCGCGCAAACTCGCGGCGGTGGACGTCACTACCGAGGAATATCCCGGCTTCGCGACAGACATGCAGGCGCAGTACATGGCGCTCGCGACGCAAGCTGAGGGAGTTTCTTCCATTAACGAGACGATTTTCGAGAACCGCTTTCTTCATGCCAGCGAAATGATGCGCATGGGAGCAAATATTTCCATTGAGGGCCACCGCGCTTTGGTTCACGGGCCTGCGGCGCTTTCCGGTACGACGGTTCAGGCGTCTGACCTGCGCGCGAGCGCGGGGCTTGTGCTTGCGGGATTGGTGGCGAGTGGCGAGACGATTGTCGAGCGCGTTTATCACATTGACCGTGGCTACGAGCGCATCGTTGAGAAGCTACGCGCGCTGGGGGCAGTGATCGCGCGCGTGCACGGACCGAGCGCGTGACGCTCCACCGCTTGTTGCGGCAGCACGGATCGTAGAAAATCAAAGGAGAGAGCTTGGCAACGTTCATCAGAGTTTGAGGTGTTTTCATGAAGAGACTATCCAAACAGACGTTTTTGCTCAGTGCCGCAATGGCCCTGGTTCTCCTTTCCAGCAGTGGGACAGTATGCGCTCAGGCGGCCGGGGCTGGTGCCGGTGCAAGTGGCGGAGCGGGCACTTCGACGACGCAGCCCGGGAGAGATACATCCCCGCTGAACGCCGAAAATGCGCTGGCGCTCCTGCCTCATCCGGCCGACAAGAAAGAGGAGAAAGCGTACGAGAAATTCCAGGTGGTACCAGCCACGGACGCTGCGAAAAAGATTGAGGCGGGCGAGAATTTCTTGAAGGCCTATCCAAAGAGCTCGCTTGCGCAATATGTCTATCCCATTTTGGTGGTGGGATACATTCAACTGGGCCAGATGGACAAAGGAATGGCCACGGCACAGCGGGACTTGGAGATTAATCCTAAAGACTTCCGGACGATGGCCGTGCTTTCGCAAGCGCTGGCAAGGACCTACAATCCCACAGCGCCGAACGCAGGAGATCAACTGGCGAAGGCGGAGGACTACGGAAAGAAAGCGCTGGAGGGAATACCCACGCTGAAGAAACCGGAAGGAGTCAGCGACGAGACTTTTTCGCAGATGAAGACGGAAACGGAGGCGATGGCGCGCGGAGGAGTTGGGCTTGTGCTGCTCCGCAATAATAAATTTGACGAGTCGATTCCGGAGCTGGAAAAAGCAACGAGCCTGAATGCAACGGATCAGACGAACTTTTATTTGCTGGGAATGGCGGAGGCGAATACCAAGCGGTTTGGGGAAGCAGCGGCGGCGTTTTCCAAATGTGCCGCTTTGGCCGGAAATCTGCAAGCGCCTTGCACCGCAGCGGCTGCGGACGCGAAAAAGAGCGCGGGGCAATAGTAGCGATTCATCAATGAAATTGATGTTGCGGCGCAAATCAGGTTTCCTGGTGTGGTTCCGGGGGTTTTGAGTTTCTGCTACACTCGGTGCCAGTCAATTCGCGGCGCATTGCGCCGAAATTTACGGAGGACGCACGGATGTCCAACACTCAGCTTCTGGAAAAGCTCGATGCCGCTATCGCGGAAAAAAATCTGCTGAAGCATCCATTCTATCAGGATTGGCAGGCGGGGAAACTTTCACGCGAGTCGCTGCAGCTTTACGCCACGCAGTATTACCGGCATGTGGAGGCGTTTCCGCAGCATCTGCGCGTCCTTGCAGCGCGGGGCGATGAATCGCTGAAGCCGGTGGTGCGGGAAAATCTGGCAGAAGAAGAGAATCCTGAACGGCCGCATCCTCAGTTGTGGCGCGACTTTGCCGCTACGCTTGGCGTCAGCGAGGATGACGTCACTTCTTCGCCTGCCCTGCCTGGCACACAGCATGTGGTTCAGAAGTTCCGCGAAATTTGCGCGAACCGGTCTGTTGCGGAAGCCGTGGCAGCTTTGTATGCGTATGAATCGCAAGTTCCGGAAATCGCGACGAAGAAGATTGATGGACTGAAACGTTTTTATGGGATCACCGAACCGAAAGGTCTAGCGTATTTTGAAGTTCACGAGGAAGCGGACAAGGAGCATCGGGCCGCGTGGCGTGGATGGCTCGAAGCGAACGCTAACGGAAGTGAAGAACAGATACTGGCGTCCACCAATGAAGCGCTGGACGCGCTTTGGGGCGCACTTTCCGCAGTGCATTCCAACTGCTCAACGAACTAAGAAAACTCTCTCCAAATGGAAGACGGCCTCCGGAGTTCCGGAGGCCGTCTTGTTTCTTGATGGTCTGTGCGATTTACTCGGTAACGACGCCGCCGGCGGCTTCCTTCTTTAGTGTCTGCTTCTCGCGAGCTTCTTTTATTAGTGCTTTGCGCGACAACCGAATCTTGTTGCCCTCGATCGCCAGCACTTTCACAAGAACCTGGTCACCGAGTTTCAGTTCATCGCGCACGTCGCGGATGCGATGTTCGGAAATTTCGCTGATGTGGAGGAGCCCGTCGGTTCCGGGGAAAAGTTCGACGAATGCGCCGAATTCCGCGAGGCGAACGACTTTGCCGAGATAGGTTTTGCCGATCTCTGCGCTCGCAGTAACGTCGCGGACCATTTGCAACGCCGCGTCTCCGCCTGCGCCACTGGTGGCGAAGATGTGGACGGTTCCGTCTTCGTGGACGTCAATCTTGACGCCGGTCTGTTCGATGATGGATTTGATTTTCTTTCCGCCCGGACCAATGAGGTCGCGGATCTTGTCGGTCGGAATGCTGAGCTTGAAGAGGCGCGGCGCGTACGCAGAGATTGCCGTCCTCGCCTCGCTAAGCGTCGCGTCCATGATGTCCAGAATGCTCAGGCGCGCTTGCTTCGCTTGCGCCAGGGCTTCGCGCATCATGGGAATGCTGATGCCGGTGACCTTGATGTCCATCTGCAGCGCGGTGATGCCAGTTCGCGTGCCGGCGACTTTGAAGTCCATGTCACCGTAGTGGTCTTCGGCGCCGGCAATATCCGTGAGGATGGAGTATTTGCCGCCGTCACCGACGACCAAGCCCATGGCGATACCCGCACATGCGGACTTGAGCGGAACGCCCGCGTCCATCATGGCAAGCGAACCACCACAAACCGTGGCCATCGAGGAGGAACCGTTGGATTCGAGGATGTCGCTCACAAGGCGCATCGCGTAAGGAAAATCCGCTTCGGGCGGGAGAAGACTCGTCAGTGCGCGTTCCGCAAGCGCGCCGTGACCGATTTCGCGCCGGCCCGGTCCGCGCACCGGCTTCACTTCACCGACGCTGAACGGCGGGAAGTTGTAGTGCAACATGAAGCGCTTGAACGTGTCCTGCGCAAAGAGAAGATCCAGACGCTGCTGGTCTTCCTTGGTGCCGAGCGTGAGGGTTGCAAGAGCCTGTGTTTCACCGCGTGTAAAAAGCGCGGAGCCGTGCACGCGGGGGAGCAAGGTGGTTTCGCAAATGATCTTGCGGATTTGATCGAAGCGGCGGCCGTCCGGACGGCGACGTGCGTTCAGGATTTCGTCGCGAAAAATTTCTTCCTTGAGGCGGTCAAAGGCGCGCTTGGTGAGCGTGATCTTGTCTTCTTCCTCTTCAGGAATCGCTTCGACGAGCTTGGCCTTGAGGGCGTCCACAAGGGCGTAGCTTTCCTTTTTCGGATGCTTTTCGGTATTGAGGGCGTCCTTTAGATCGGCGGAGATGGTTTTTTTGAGATTGTTGTAAATCGCGTCGTCAAACGGGAACGGCGCGACTTCGACTTTTTTCGGCTTCAGTTGCGCGTGCAATTCCTTGATGGCGCCGATAATTTTCTTGATTTGCGCGTGGCCGAATTCGAGGGCTTCAACGACGGTGTCTTCAGAAACTTCGAGCGAACCAGCTTCAACCATCATGATGGCTTCTTCCGAAGCAGCGATGACGATATTCAAAGCGCTGGTTTTTTGTTCGGCGACGGTCGGATTGGCAACGAGCTGGCCGTTGAGGAGGCCAATGCGGACTGCAGCGATCGGCGTTGGAAACGGCAAGTCAGAACAGTATGCCGCAGCGGCGGCGCCGGTGACGGCGATGACGTCCGGGTCATTTTCGCTGTCCGCGGACAGCACCAATGCGTTCACTTGCGTTTCGTTGCGCCAGGATTCCGGAAACAACGGACGCATCGGGCGGTCAATCAGACGGGAGACCAAGATTTCGCGCTCTGTCGGGCGTCCTTCGCGTTTGAAAAAGCCGCCGGGAATCTTTCCCGCGGAGTAGGTGTATTCGCGGTAGTCCACGGTCAACGGCAAAAAATCTCTGTCGTTCGGTTTGTTCGCCATCACCGCCGTATTGAGCACGACGGTGTCACCATACTTCGCCACGATGGCGCCGTTGGCTTGCTTGGCAATTTTTCCGGTTTCCAGGATCAGCGCCCGGCCGCCTACTTCCACCGACACCTGATGCGGCGCCGGGATTTGAATATTCTCTGCCATAGTTTATTTCCCCTGGTCCCGCCTTGCGGGACTTCTTCCTAATTCAGTCTTCCAAACCGTTCGTTTCTGGGCAGGGCTCAAGCCCGGGAGAGAACGGCTGCACTCAACATGAATGTTCTGTGAAAGAAAAGAGGCACCATCTACCGGGGAAATCGCCAATTCTGCACACCAAGAGACAGCCCGGCTTTACCGTAGCCGGTTCTCACACAAGGACACAGTCCCCATGCTTTCCATCGTTTGGCTTGTTCGCTTCAAAAACTGCCGTTTTGACTTCGAGCAGTTACTTGCGCAGGCTAAGGCGATCAACAATCTCGCGGTACCGATCCGGGTCACGCCGGTTGAGATAGTCCAGCAGCCGCCGGCGCTTGTTGACCATCATGATCAAACCTCGCCGGGACGCATGGTCTTTAACGTGAGACTTGAGATGCGTCGTCAAGTAGTTGATCCTCTCGCTCAGAAGCGCGATCTGCACTTCCGGCGAGCCGGTATCCTTCACATGAGTCCGGAACTGTTCGATCAACACGGCTTTCGGTGCGCTCAAGTTCCCTCTCCGTCGTCCCCTGAATTTGTCCTCTTATCTTCGACTCATTCAGCGTAACACAGAATTTCTTTTTCTGTAAAGTATCCGGCCGCGGCGTTTTTGGCCCTGACGCTATCGAAAATCCTTTGTTTCTAACCCCATATTCGCTACATTGTGCGAGCGCTTTTCTCTACTAGGTGCATCAAAAGACAAGCCGAACGTAGCGCGGCAAGCGTTTCGTGTCATTGCCGCTGAAGCTGTGGACTCTCTCAATCATGCACACATCGCATAGCCGACAAATTTCAAGGATTTTGGCTTTCCTGCTTCTTGCCCTTGGCGCCTGCGCCAACGGCGCGCCCGCGGAAGAGAAGCCGGACGCGCCTGTTGCCAAGATTGAGGCCATGGCGAGCGGCCAGAGCCCCGCTAATTCTTTCGCAAGCCGGCCCGTGCGCGACGGATCTCTACCGGAGCGATTGGCGGGTTTCAAACGCGGCTTTAAGTCTTTTGAAACGCCGGATGACGCGCCGCCTCTCGCTGTCCGGCAAAAGTACATTTACGCGTTGTATCAGGCGGAGGATTTGAAGGCGCACATTGGCAACGTCTTACAAGCCGCTGTGCAGCAGGGATTGGATACGACGCCGCATTATGGGCAGGGATGGGGCCCGTACGCGCAAAGATATGGGGCGGCGGAGGCGGATCAAGTTACATCGTGCTTCTTTATTTATGGATTTTTGCCTCATTTGATGAAGACCGACCCGCGATACTTTCGAAAAAAGCAAGGCTCAGTCTGGTCGCGGATGAATTATGCAGTGACGCGAACGCTGGTGACGCGGACCGACGCGGGCGGCGCGACATTTAATTCGCCCCAGGTGGTAGGACAGCTTCTTCAAGGCGGGATTTCCACGGCGTATTATCCGGCGCAGGACCGCACGGCTGGCCACGTCTTTGAGGACTGGGGGCTCAGTCTGGCGTTTAACAGCGGGTACAACATCGCCAGCGAGTTCTATCCGGACATCCTGCACCATATCTTCCACAAGAAGTAGTTCACATTCCCAGACGAATTTTCCGCGCCCGATTCGCTTAATCTCGTCTATTTTCTATTCGAATTAAGTCGGTTTGACTTAGCGATTGGAAAAGACGTAAATCGTATATCAGTTCTTATTGTTTGTGGGGAGCGTCATGCGAAAGCTGTTTCGACCTACTCTTGTCTTCCTGGCTTTACATCTGTTCGCGTTTTCCGCCGCTCGCGGGCAAGCGGGCAATGGCGAACTTACAGGCGAGGTTCGTGACTCTAGTCAGGGCATCGTTCCCGAAGCTCGCGTCGTATTGACAGAACAAGGTACAAACCTCCGCTACGAAACAACTACAAATGACGCAGGAGTCTATCAGTACTCCACCTTGAAACCTGGGCGCTATTCCCTGACGGTGGAGAAAAACGGCTTCGAGCGTTACGAGCGGCAAGATATCACCGTTCGCACGGGCGAAAGGCTCCGCGCGGATGTCGCGCTTACTGTAGGAACTGTGACGGCGAGCGTAGTTGTCAAAGAGGACGCTTCGCTTCTGCGCACGGAATCTGCGACGCTGGGACAAGTTATTGACTCCAGAGCGATTCCCGAACTGCCACTCAATGGCCGCACGTTCATCAATCTTATTGGACTTGCCCCGGGTATCGCGTTACCTCCCGGCTCTGCCCTGCCCAGACTGAGCGGCAGCCGCCCGCGCACGAATGAATATCTCTACGATGGCATAGGCGTTTTGCAGCCGGAACCTGGTCAGGTGGCTTTCTTTCCCATCATTGACGCCATTCGCGAATTCAATGTGCAGACAAACGATTCGTCAGCTGCGTTCGGCAGGTTTAACGGAGGTGTGGTTAATCTGACTACCAAGTCCGGGAGCAACGATTTTCACGGCACCGTCTTTGAGTTTCTGCGCAACGAGGTGCTGAATGCCCGCAACCTGTTCGCCCCGGCAACGGGGACGAACCCCAACAAACCGGAGTTCCGCCGCAATCAATTTGGATTTGTGCTAGGCGGCCCCGTCATTCACGACAAAACATTTTTCTTTGTGGACTATCAGGGAACGCGGCAACTGATTGGTCGTACCGTCACGTCCACGGTTCCTACGGTCGCAGAGCGAGATGGAGATTTTTCCGCTCTTCTGGGAGCACCTCTCTACCGCACTCCATCTGGAACCGTAACCACGTCGCCGACAGGCAATACGCCAATCAACACCACGGATACGAACGGCAACACAATCCAGGCCCGCCAGGGCATGATTTTTCGCCCTTCGGACCATCACGCCTACGCAGGAAACGTGATCGCGACGGGTACTTATGATACGGCCGCAGCCACGCTGCTTGCCCGCTTCCCCCAACCCACTTCATCGGGACTTGCCAACAACTTCCGAACGCTTGGCAACGAACCAGACAATCAGGATCAATTCGACATTCGCATGGACCATCGCTTCAGAGAACGGGACCAAGTGTTTGCGCGCTATTCGTATTTCAAGGATTTTACGAAACCGGTGACCCCTCTTCCCGATGGAAGCGGTACGATCGGCGGAACATCAGCGCTGGGACCTCAGGACACGCTCGCGCAATCGGTTGTCGGCAACTACGTTCATCTGTTTTCCCTCGCTTTGGTCAACGAGTTTCGTTTTGGTTACACGCGAAGGAAGGTAGACCGCGCGGCGCTGCTTCTTTCGGCTCCGCCGTCCGACAGCCTCGGGATTCCTGGAATTCCTTCGAACGGCGCGTTCGAAAATGAGCTGCCCACATTTTCGATCAGCGGCTTCCAGCAATTGGGTCCGCCCGCCAACATGGCTTCGACGTTCCGAACCGACGTCACCGAACTTGCCGACACCGCTTCTTTTACAAAAGGCCGCCATTCCCTGAAATTTGGAATTGATAACCGTATTTCCCGGCTGGACGTGATTCAGCCGCCATCACCTACGGGCCTGTTCACGTTTAGCACGCTTTTCACAAACCTGAATGGAGTCGCCGGGACTGGCTCGTCGCTAGCAAGCTTCTTGCTCGGCCAGGTGCAGCAATTTTCGATCGACGTCCAGCAACAAGTCCTGCAACCGCGCGCCTGGTTTCAGGAGTGGTTCGTTCAAGATGACTGGAAATTGACTTCCCGGCTCAACTTGAATCTGGGAGTTCGTTACACCTTGAACTTTCCTTCCACCGAGGCTCACAATCAGGGAGCGGTCTTCAATCTTGGAACGGAGGAGCTGCAGTACCTCGGGAAAGACGGATTCTCGCAATCTTCGAGAACTTTGCATTGGAAGAATTTTGGCCCCCGCGTTGGTTTGTCCTATCTCCTCACGAAAAAAACCGTCGTTCGATCGGGATATGGATTGGCGTTCTTCGATCAAGCAGGTATTACAACGCCGTTCACGAATCCACAATTTCCGTTTGTGCAGACAGTAACGCAGGCCACACTCGACAACGTCACCCCAGCGTTCGTCTTGTCGAGCGGACCCACCTTTCAGCCTGTGGCCGCAACGCCTGACGCGGGCTTAGGACAAGGGGTATTCACCGTGGACCGGAATCTAGGCTCCGGCTATATCCAGCAATGGAACCTGGCCATTCAACGCGAAATCAATCCGAATCTTAGCTTTGAAATTGCGTACGTTGGCTCCAAGGCTACGCATCTGGGCGATCCGGACGCGAACATCAACCAGCTCACGTCTGAACAACTGGCGACCGGGGCTTCGCTGTTGACCAAAGTGAACAATCCCTTTTTTGGGGAGATCCCTGCGTCATCTTCTTTGGGACAGCCCAAAATCACCGAGGCACAACTTCTGAAGCCGTTTCCGCGCTTCACCAACGTAACTTTTTTCCGGAACAACATTGGGAATTCGAACTACAACGCTGTGCAAGCCAAACTGGAAAAGCGGTTCTCTTACGGACTTTCTTTTCTGGTCAGCTACACGCGCTCCAAGTTGATTGACGACGCGTCCTCCGTCTTTGACTCTTCCATCTTTACAGGACCAGTCGCCAATTATCCCGTGGCAAACGGTTTCAATCGAAGATTGGATCGGGACGTTTCGAATGGCGACATTCCTAACGTGACCGCTGTCAGTTGGACCTACGAGTTGCCTGTGGGGCCCGGGCACGGCCTGAATCCGAGCGGGGTTGTTGGGAAATTCACAAATGGCTGGCAGATAGCCGGGATTGTTTCGCTGCAATCCGGCATCCCTGTCGCCGTTACGCAGGTCACGAATTTCAACGCATTTGCAGGATACGGAACGCAGCGGCCTACGTGCGTTGCCAACGTAAACCTTCCTGATTCAGACCGTTCGACAGCAAAGTTTTTCAATGTGGACGCCTTCCAGATCACGCCCCAATTTTCCTTGGGGACTTGCTCGCGCAATCCTGTTCGCGGGCCAACCTATCAAGATGCCGACTTGGCGCTGCTCAAGAGAACAATGATTACGGAACGATTCAACCTCGACTTTCGCGCGGAAGTGTTCAACCTTACGAACACTCCGCCTCTCGGGGCTCCGAACGTCGTCGCAGGGGCCGCTGGTTTTGGCTCCATCACTTCAGCCGGCGACCCGCGCGTGATGCAATTCGCGCTTAAGTTCAACTTCTGAACTTTTGAAGGCGGGGAATAGGCTCCGGCTTGCAAAGTGATGCGGCAGCCTCTACGCTACTTGTTCACTAAACAGCCGGAGCCGCATGCCCAATCTCACGCCCGAAGTTATTGTTCTTGTGTTCATCTGGTACGTCGTTTTCCTTTTTTCTACTACCTGCCATGAGGCTGCACACGCGCTCGCCGCGAAACTTCAGGGAGATGAAACAGCGGCAAAGGGCGGCCAGGTAACACTAAATCCTATACCTCATATTCGCCGCGAGCCGTTTGGTATGGTGCTCGTACCGATTGGGTCCGCAATCCTCTCCGGAGGCACTTATCTTTTCGGTTGGGCCAGCGCTCCTCTCGATCCAGATTGGGCATACCGCTATCCCCGTCGCGCCGCTCTCATGGCGCTTGCCGGGCCGACTACGAACTTCCTACTGATGTTCCTAGCTGTGATCGGTTTTCACCTTGGCAATTATTTCCATGTTTTCCGTGGGCATGAATCCTGGGGACCGTTCCTTGCGCAAGTCCTCCTGGTTCTCTTTTCGCTGAACCTTTTACTTGGGATATTTAATCTCGTACCAGCGCCCCCGCTCGATGGCAGCTCGGTCGTTATGCTGTTCATGAACGATTCCGCCGCCCGCCGCTATCTCGACTGGCTGCGGGGTGGCAACTACGGATTGGTTGGATTGCTCATAGCAATAGTTCTGTTCCGATACGCATACGGGCCTATCTATGAGCAAGTCGCCTCTTTTCTTCTTCCTCGCTATCTTTCTTGACGGGGAGTCCCGTGCGCTCCAATGCCGTTCTGGGAAAATGATCCGTTAGCCGGTTCCGTATCGGAACAGATTGTTCCGCGCGCTTTTTTTCGGCTCCAGTTCTTCTTTTCTTTCGCATCCCTCATAGTCCGCAACGTTCTATTTTTCCTGAACTTGTAAGGCATTCCACTCGCGGCGGAGTAGAGATGTTTTGCTTTTGAGCGGGAAGGAATCGCCACGCGTAATTCCTTGCAAACGGATCAGAAGCAAGCGAGGAATGTTCTAACGCGGGACACGGTTCGGAGTTGATTCAAACTCCCATCCATCACAATGCGGGAAATCAAAGAAAACAGGCAGCTTGCTTTGGAGGAAGTTTGGCATGCGCGATGCATGACTCCTCGTTGTTGCGAGGCAGAGATAGAGAAGAGATTGAGCGGTAAGAACAGAGAGAGGTTTGGAGAAAAATTTGAAAGCGCAGAAAAGCAGTTTGCTGCTGCGCGAAAACGTCTCCCCAACTCGGTCCCCCAAGTCGCTCCACGATTCGCTAGCCAGAACCCCCAGGCGCCGCCGTCTGAACCCTGAAAAACAGACACGGCGCCTTTTCTTCGTTTGGACTTAAGACTTCGGTGGCCAGGAGATTTGGCCGGTGCGCTGGTAAGCCAAATTTGCAATTTGGCCGGTGCGAGCTGCGGCGACGCCGGTTTCGACCGGCGCATTCGGCTCTTTGCGGCTTTTGATGCAATCGAAAAAGTTCTGCATGTGAGAGATCGTTCCGTCGCGGAAGCTGTCGGCTTTCACCACCGGATTTTCTTTCGCGCCCACTCCTTCGCGATAAATGCCGAAGCCGCTGCGATTCAGCTTGAGCGTGCCTTCTGTGCCGCGAAATTCCAGGCCTCCATCGTCAATGGAAGATGCCATCATCCCTTCGTAGATGACATCGAATCCAGGATAGCGAAAAGCTGCCTGGACCGTATCCGGGCAGTCCCACTGCTCGAAAACGTATTTGTCTCCGAGCATATGTACCTGGCGCGGAGTATCGGCCTTCATGGCCCAGTGGACAACGTCGATCCAATGGGTGCAGAGATCGGTCATGGCGCCGCCGCCGAAATTCCAGAACCAGCGCCAGCGGTAGAATTTTTCTTCGGAGAATGGCTGTGCCGGAGCATTGCCGAGCCACTGCTTCCAATCGAGAGCTTGCGTGTCCACAGGTTTGTGAGACGACCCGGGTTGATAGTTCTGCCACCAATAGGTGCGGACTTGGGGAACGCGTCCGATGCTTCCGCCCTGGATGAGATCCACGGCGTCGCGGAAGTGGCTCCAACTCCGCTGCTGCATGCCGCATTGCAAAATTCGCTTATTCGACCGGACGGCTGCAATCAGAGCCGCGCCCTCTTCGATGGCGTGCGTGACTGGTTTTTCGAGGTAGACGTCTTTGCCTGCGGCGAGGGCGTCGAGCGCCATGGGCACGTGCCAGTGATCGGGCGAGGAGATAAAGACGGCGTCGAGCGGTTGCTGTAGGACTTCGCGATAGTCGCCGTGCGTGGTCGCGAGACCCTTCGAACGCTCCTTGATTGCGTCGCGGCGCGGACCATAGACGTCGCTCACCGCGGCGATCTGAACGTTGCCTGCCTTGTCCGCCGCGTCGAGCAGATTGTTCATGCGGCCGCCGGCACCAATGACACCGATGCGAAGGGCGTCATTTGCGCCGAGGACGCGGGTGGATGCCAGAGCAGTCACGCCCGTGGCGATGAGAAAAGTACGACGATTCGGGGGGTATCGCATGGTGGCATCTTAGCGAGTCACGGGCGGGCAGGAAAGATCTAAAAAGTGCAGCAATGACGAGGCGACAAGGCAGGACCGAAAGCGACGAGGCACGCTACGAGCCAGTAACAGAACTTGCGTGAAAAAAAAGGCGCCACATAGTGGCGCCCGAGGTTAGGTGAATGAGATGTCCAGAATGCTACGAGCGGCGCAGCTTCAGGCCGGCAAGCGTAAGACCCGCAGCAAGCAGCAAGAGCGAGCTTGGTTCCGGAACGGAAGTTCCGTTGCCGGTGGAAATCGTGGCATCACCGTGAGTGGCGTAGAAAACCCAGGTCGAAGGAGTGGACGAGTTGAAAATGAACGTTGCCTGATTGGCACCGTTCGTTCCGTCTGGCATTTGCGAGAAGATGCTTGAGGGATCGCCGCTAAGCAGATTGTCGGGGTCCGAACAAAATCCTAACAGCTGCGCAGTCATCGTGGGGTCATCGCCGCACAAAAAGCTGCCGAAGACGTCGCTTGCCCCAGTCAATGTCAAGGTAACCTGCGTGCCATCAGAAACGCCGTTGACCAGGAACAGATCGAACGGACCGAGGGTGCTAAAGGTTGACGTATCGAAATCTGTGAGTGTGAAGGCAGTCCAAGTGGCCAAAGAGTCTGATACCTTCGCAAAGTCCACGCAAGCTGGGTTCACTTGGATAGTGGCGACGCAGCCCCCCGTAGGATTGACTACTCCTTTGCCGGAGGCTCCCAAGTCTGTACGGACGCTGTTCGCAAAGATGGGTGAAGCGGACAACGTGAATATCGCCAGAAAAGCCAAAGCGTAGATGCAGCGGAATTTGTTCATTATTCAGTTCCCTCGACTGAAAGTAGGACAAGGCTGAGAACGGGGGTTGGTACCGACCACGCCTTACGCATTTTTAGTGCAATTGGCTTGCCTTAGTGGTGAGGAGGCCAAGCAACTCAGTCTGCGGGACTTACGTTTTCCACAGGCTAAAGAAAAGTCAAAGAATCTGCAAATCGTTGCGCAAAGGTGAACCTTGGTTGCACACCGTAATCTTTAGGCCAATTTCCGTAGAAATTACATTCGAAACGGTTCCCTGCCCAGCCGTGGCATAATGTGCGCACTTTGCGTGAAATTGGATGAATGATTCGAAGTCGAGGCCGGACCAGCCTGCGCCGGACGCGGGATCGCAGGGTGATGCTGAGCGCACCCTGAGCGGAGAAATATCCGCAACGCCACGAGCATATTCAACAGAAGCGGCGTTTCTTCCCCGTCAAATTCTTGCAAATCGGTTTGAAATTGTTGGATTCATCGCGCGCGGCGGGATGGGCGAAGTGTATGAAGCGCTGGACACCGAGCTGAACGAACGCGTTGCGCTGAAAACAGTGCGATTTGAATTGGCACACAAGGAACAGACTCTCGAGCGCTTCAAGCGAGAGATCCAATTGGCGCGCAGAGTAACCCACCCCAATGTATGTCGAACGTTTGACGTATTTCGCCACCAAGAGACCGGCGCCGATGGCAACCCGCGCGAAACGCTAATCGTCAGCATGGAACTACTCCGCGGCGAAACACTGGAGCAACGGATTCGCAGTCAGGGGCAGATGACTACCGCGGAGTCGCTGCCACTCGTGGAGCAAATGACGGCGGGGCTGCATTCCGCGCACAAGGCAGGCGTGGTGCACCGGGATTTCAAGAGCAGCAACGTGATTCTGATTCCTTTGGAAGAGAACTCCGGCGGCGTGCGCGTTGTTGTGACGGATTTCGGGTTGGCGCGTTCAGCGATTTCAGGAGGCGAATCGCTAACAGGTTCATTGGACATGCTGGGGACACCGGCGTATATGGCACCCGAACAACTCAACAATGGGGAGATTACGCCTGCGACAGACGTATATGCGCTGGGAATTGTGCTGTATGAAATGGTAACCGGCAAATTTCCGTTTTCAGGCGAGACGGCAATTTCCATGGCGTTGAAACGGTTGACTGCTCCGGCGCCATCACCGCGCGAGATCGTTCCGGGACTTGAAGAGCGCTGGGAAGAAGTGATTCTGCGATGTCTGGAACGGGAGCCGGAAAACAGATTCGCCAGTACTGAAGATGTTGCCATTGCGTTGCGCGACCCGACGATAGCTTTGCCCAAAAAGCGAGCTGCCAGTTTTTCCACGTCAATGAAGCCGGTTGCCGCGGCTGGGTTGGCTCTGCTGTTGGCGACAGGCGGATACTTTGCGTTCAGCAGGCGCGCTCCGAAAGATTCGGAAGCGATTGCGGCGCCTGCGGGCGGGCAGGCTCGAACTTCGGTGGCTGTGCTGGGATTTCAGGATCTTTCGGAGAAGAAGACCTCGAACCTTATTGGCGAGACGCTCTCGGAAAATTTATGGTCCCAACTGGACACGGACGAGCTGCGCTTCATCTCTCCGAGTCAGGTGGACGAGATGAAGAAAAACCTCGGGCTACGCGCGGAAGCCGCGCCAAGCAAAGATGAGTTGACGAAAATCGGGCAATATTTGGGCTGCGATGTTCTAGTGATTGGATCGTACAGAAGGGATGCATCGGCCAGTCCTGCGAAAGTGGACTGGAATGCGCATCTGGTGAGACTGAAAAACGGAGAGAGCTTCGGCTCCGTACAGCGGCCCGGCACAGAAGCAAATCTCAATGAAATGGCAGCGGCAGCTGGCAGGCTCTTCCGCGAAAAACTAGGCGTCAAACTGAGCGCAGCGGAGGAAGCCCGCTTGGACAGTTCCCTTAGCACGAATGCCGAGGCGCTGCGATTCTTTTCTGAGGCGAGAGAAAAACAAAGCAGGTTTGACCTGTTGGGTGCGGCGAAGCTGCTGGAAAGGGCTGTTGCCGCTGATCCAAAGTTCGTGCAAGCGCACGGAGCGCTGGCTGAGGCATGGTCCGATCTCGGGTTTGAAGCGAAGGCCCGTGAGGAAGCCAAGAAAGCCTTTGAACTCGTGGAAAAGCTTTCCTCTGAGGGAAAAGGATTGGTGACCGGCCGTTACTACGAAATGACGCGCGATTGGGACAAAGCAAATCAGCAGTATGCGCAACTTTGGACGCTATACGGAGATGAACCGGAGTACGGATTGCTGCTAGCGAGAAGCCAGGCCAACGGCGGCAAAGCACAAGCCGCGTTGACGACGCTATCGCAAGTTCGACAAAAAACGATGTCTCTGGGCTTGGCAGCACGCGTCGAATTGGCAACCGCGGACGCGCAAGATTCACTGGGAAATCATCCAGAGCAACTGACCGCGGCGACCGCGGCAGCGGAGAAAGCGCAGACGTTAAAAGCAGGATTGCTGCTGGCAAGGGCACGAATCCAGCAATGCTGGGCGCTTCTCAACATTGGACAGACAGATCGGGCAAAACCGATGTGTGAAGAAGCGCGCACGCTAAACCGGCAGGCGGGCGACCAGCTTGGTTTGGCTCGAGCGACGAACGAAGTGGCAAACGCTTACTGGAAGGCAGGAGATAACGCGAGCGCCAAGCCGCTTTACGAACAGGCACTCACCATATCTCAAGCGATTGGGGACAAGCTGGACGAAGCGGGAGCTCAGCTGAATCTGGCGAACATTCAGTATCAGGAGAGGGATTTGGAGAAAGCCAAGTCTTCTTATCGGCGAAGCATCGAGATTGCTCAGGAAAGAGGCGACAAAAATTCGGTTGCCTTGGCACAGCAAACTTTGGGAGCAATTTTCTATCTACAAGGTGATGCCAAGGCTGGCAGCGAAATGTATCGGCGAGCGATTGCCCTGACCAAGGAGATCGGAGATAAGGAGACCGAAGCGAGAGCGCTGAACAACTTGTGTGCCAACTCCTTGCAAGCGGGCGAAGTAGCGCAGGCTCTGCAGAGTTGCGAGGAATCTTTAAAGCTGCGAAAAGAGATGGCGGACAAGGGCGACCTTGCACGGACCCTGGCGAATCAGGGCGACGTGGAAAGAACGCGGGGAAATTTGACGGCGGCCAGACAGAGTTACGAGCAGGCACTTGCCATTCAGGATGAACTGAAACAGAAAAGTGACGCGGCCTACCTGCGAATTTCGCTGGCCACGCTGGCGCTGGACGAACGGCGAGCCAAAGACGCCAAGGAATTGGTGGAAGCCGCTATCGCAGAACTTATCTTGGAGAAAGATGAAGACGGTGAAGCAGGAGGCCGATCGGTTCTGGCCCAGATTCTATTGTCACAGGGAGACAATGCAAGCGCACTAACGCAAAGCCGACAAGCAGTCGAACTTGCGAAAAAAGCCAGCGATAAAATCGTCGAACTCGAAGCGACGATCACTGAAGTGAAAGCGGGAGCAACGGCGAGCAACTTGAGCGCAAGCGTTACGAAGCTTAAAAGCGTTGAGCTGGGGGCGCGCAAAAATGGATTCGCGCAAGTTGCCTTTGAGGCGCGGCTTGCGATGGGGAAATTACAAATGAATAACGGAAAGAATGCGGAAGGAAACAGTACCTTGCGAGCGTTGGCGCAGGACGCGAAATCGAAGGGGTTCGGATTAATTGCAAAGGAGGCGTTGGTGGGCAACTGAGCGCCAAAACATGAGCCTGAAATAAAAAAGCCCCGAAAAGGAATTCGGGGCTTTTTGCTTGAGTCCTGCAAGCTGTCTAAAAAAGATTCCAAAGGAACTGATTGTAAACCTCGTGGTGGTACTGCACTTCCTGTGCTTTGACGAAAGTACCCAGGGCACGGGGGCAGCGGTCGGCGGAAGCGCGTTTGAGATCGGAGTAGCGGGCTTTGACATCCGCACCGAGCAGCTTGGTTACCCAGTCTGCCTTTTCGAAATCTTCTATGGCGGTGTAAATGTTGTCCGGAAGATAGCGCTCCGCTTGGCGGAGATTTTTGATTTTCGCGGTGTCACCGTCGATTCCCGACTTGAAGATGGAGTACATCACGAGGTAAGGATTGGCGTCCGGCGCGACGGAACGCACTTCAACGCGCATGCTTTTCTCGTTGCCGATGGGGATGCGGATCATCGAGCCGCGATCCACGGGCGAAGCCTTGATCTGGTTGGGCGCTTCAAAATGGGGGTCGAGACGGCGGTAGGCATTTACGCTGGGATTGAGAAGCAAGCAGATGTCGTTGCCATGGGTGAGAATGCGGTCCAAGAAAGACCAGCCGAGCTTGCTGAGTTTTTCTTCGCCTTTAGGATCCCAAAAGAGATTTTTGCCGCCCTCGCTGATAGAAACGTTCGTGTGCATGCCGCTGCCGTTGACTCCGACCACGGGTTTGGGCAGGAAGCTCGCGGTGAGGCCCATCTTGGTGGCGACCTGGCGGCAAATCAATTTATAAAGTTGAATCTGGTCGGCGGCCGCAACAACTTCGCCGTAGCCATAGTTGATTTCGAACTGTGACGGAGCGACTTCAGGATGGTCTTTTTCGTTCTGGAAGCCCATGGCGCGCTGCACTTCGGCGGTGGTGTCAATGAAGGTGCGGAGCGGATCGCTGGGAAGTGAGTGATAGTAGCCGCCGGTATTCACATACTCGAATTTGTGGGTTTCGTGATAGTGGCGTTCGGCGTTCTCACCTTTGAAGAGGAACCCTTCGATTTCGTTGGCCGCGTTGAGCGTATAGCCTTCCTTCTTGTGGAGGGCCTCGGCGTAGCCCTTAAGCGCGCCGCGAATGTCGGCGCTGTAAGGCGAGCCGTCCTTGTCAATCACTTCGCCAAAGACGAGAACCTTGCCGGAGCCGAAAACATCGGCAGGCGCCCAATAAAAGGCGCCCCAATCCATGCCGAGGCGAAGATCGCTTTCGCGCTGCGCGGTAAAACCACGGATGGAAGAGCCGTCGAAGGTGAGGTTGTCCCAGCTCTTGACAAGAAACTTCTTGTCGTAATCGAGCATGTGCAAACGTCCTTCGAGGTCGCTGAAGAGGACCGTAACGGCCTTGATGCGCTTCTCGTCGGAAAGATACTTGATGCGTTCTTCCTGAATTTTGTGGGGCGCGACGCGGTTTTGGCGCTGCTCTTTAGCTTTGAGGTTGAGCTGCTCAAGCTCGTCATAAGACAACGACAGAAAATTACGCAGTTCGGTCAACATGAATCTCCTCGAGAGGTCTGGTGACAAGAATTACAGGCGGAAGATGAGGTGGACAGCCAGAAATCATGAGGCGGTAGGGTAACGCGAGGGCGCGGGGAGCGTCAATCGAAAGAAGTGATTTGAAAGATTGAGAAAATCGTTTTCAAAGAGTGGCGCGCATCGCCTCCGCAGGCGCAAAGGGCGCAGAGAAAGACTCAGGGCGCGGGGAGCCGTGCCCCCCAGAGGCAAGATTGCGCTTCAGCTTAGCGGCTTGAAGTGTAGCTGGCGTTCGCCGCCGTGGCGCCGGGGACGGTGATGGTACTGTCCATGCGCACGAGCATTCCGGTCTTGGCGGGCAAATTCACTTCCTTGCCCTTGCGCGCGAGAACATAGATGGCGCTGCCAGCGATGCCGATGCCAAATCCGCGAGCCGCTTGACTGAAGACCGCGCCGACAAGCGTGCCGCCACCTGTGCCGATTGTCCCGGCAACTATATCGCCCTTGATGTCGTGTTTTTGTTCGACAACTTGGCCTTCGGTGATTTTTACGTCCTTGCGGCGGCGGCCATCGCCTTCTTTCGAAGGCTTTTCGAGCGTGAGCAGGCTCATCTGAACGGGAATAAGGCGGCTATCAATTTCGACGGAGCGGAACGTGAGGTTCATGTAGGCTTCGCCGCGGAAGATGGAAAAGCGGCGCGCTTTGTTAATCATGGTGATGATTCCGTTGACGCGCGTGCCCGCGGGAAGAACCAATTGATCGCCGATGGCGACGGGTTCGGTGACGATGGCCATGAAGGGATCGCCATCCTTGGAGGAGCTGGTGCTAATGTCGGTGAGCAATTGCAGGTGAATCTGGGTTCCCTGCAAAAGCTGGCGGGGCTCCGCAAAAACGGCGGGAGCGGCGAGAGACACGGCGAGTGCTGCAACCAAAAGAACGCGAACTGCTTTCATGGAAAATTCCTCCTGCCTGCACTGTGCGCACAGGTCGTCCCCGTGACGTGGGGTGTGCCGCTGGCGTTGCGGACCCCGGTCTGAACCGGGGCGGATGGTGGAGGAAATCCATCCGTTTCTAGAGTACTTGATTTTGATTTTGCGTCCAGAAGATTTTGGAAATGTTTCTAGAACGGGAAAGGCTCCGGATTGTTGTCACGCCGAAGCGGCTTTGTTCATGTTCGCAGTGCTGTGCTAGAATTTTCTTCTGCAGTTGCGCGCTGTTTGTCGCAACTGCCGGAGCGTGGAACTTCGGGCTCTGTGCAACGAGGTCCCGCGAACCCCGCCAGGCCCGGAAGGGAGCAACGGTACCGGGAACGCCTCGGGTGCCGCAGATCACCCGAGGTTCCTCGCACCGAACATTTTCTTAGTAATCAGTTGCCAGTCGTCGGTAGGAACTGCACACTCTCCACCTATGGCCTATCAAGTCATCGCACGGAAATACCGCCCACAAACATTTCAGGATCTTGTCGGACAAGAGCACGTAACAGAAACGCTGGCGAACGCGATCAAAAACAATCGTGTGGCGCATGCGTACATTTTTTCCGGAGCGCGTGGCGTAGGGAAAACCACCGCGGCGAGAATTCTTGCGAAAGCGCTGAACTGCGTAAACGGTCCGACAGCCGAGCCCTGCGGAGTGTGCGATTCGTGCAAAGAGATTGCAGGGGGGAGTTCGCTTGACGTGATTGAAATTGACGCGGCTTCGAATCGCGGCATTGACCAGATTCGCGAGCTGCGTGACATGGTGCGCTATGCGCCGGCGGCTGCGCGCAGCAAAGTGGTGATTCTGGACGAAGCGCACATGCTTACGGGTGAGGCTTCGAACGCCCTACTGAAGACGCTCGAGGAACCGCCCGACCGCGTGATTTTTGTGATGGCGACAACGCAGCCGGAAGATTTAGTGGACACGATCCGGTCGCGTTCGCAGCACTTTCATTTTCGCGCGCTGACGTTCAACGAAATTGCCGGGCGAATCGAAGAGATTGCACGCAAAGAAAATTTGAAGATTGATGCCGGTGCGGTGAGTGTGATTGCGCGGATGGCGGAAGGCAGCTTGCGCGATGCGCTGTCGTTCCTGGAACAGGCGCGCGCGTATTGTGGCGACACCATCGAAGACAAAGCAGTCCGCGAGCTTTTCGGCGTTGTGCCGGAAGACGCTCTGAACGAATTAGTGGAGGCGATTGCGGCTGGCTCCGCGGAGCGTGCACTGGGGCTTGTGCACACATTCCAAAAAGAAGGCCGCAACCTGCAACATTTTTGCCGAGAGGCGGTGCGGCACATTCGCAATTTGTTGATTGCGCGTGTGAGCGGCGCGGATTCGGATTTGATCGCGACAACGCCGGATCAGCGGCCGGCGATTGCGAAAGCTGCTGCGCTCTTTAGTGAAGAGGACTTAACGCGGTTTTTTCAGATATTGCTGCAAACGGATGATGATTTGCGGAGGAAACCAGACCCGCGCGTGCATCTGGAGATGGGATTGTTGCGATTGATCAATGCGGGACGGCTGGCGCCGCTTGAAGAGTTGATGGCGGAGTTGCGCGGCGGCTCGGGGAGCGGCGCGGTAAGCGCCGCGCGGAGCGCAGTTTCTGCCGGACCAGTTGCTTCTGCAAAACGCGAGATGGCCAATGCAGCTGCGGCGGGAGCGTTTTCTCCTGCACCTCGCGAGAGCGCACCAGCGATACCCGAATCTTTTTCGGCAGCACAGCCGGAGAGCGTCGCGCCAAAAAGCTCAGTTCCCTCTTTTGCCCCATCGCGCGAAGTGGCTGAGCCCGTGCGCGAAAGTGCCGGCGTACCAGCAAAGAGTATTGAGACACAAAGCGCAAAAGTTTCAGCGCTAGGTTTGAGTGAAGAGCAAGTGCTGGAAATTCGCGCAACCATTCAAGCGCAGCAGAAATTCTTGGGCGAGCTCGTCGAGCACGGACATCGCTGGGAACTCGACGGCGCGGAATTGCGAATTTATTTTGCGACGGACAAACGGTCGTTCGCGGAAATGATTGAGGGACGTGAATCGCTCGAGAGGGTGCGTATCGCATCGAGCAAAGTACTAGGTCGGTCGGTTCGCGTGTGTGCTAAGATCGAAAATGTCGCGGGAAGTGTTGCGCCGCAAACGGCAAACACGCAAGAACTGCGAGCGCAATTTGAACGCGACCCGATGGTGAAGTCCATGCTGCAACGCTTCGGAGGAAAAATTTCCGAAGTAAAGCGGCCGGTGAATTAAAGACTGCAGGGGTGATCAACCATGGAAGTCGGCGCTCTCCAGCAGATGCTCACGCGATTGCGGCAGGTGCAGGAAGACTTGCAGCGGCAGGTGAACCAGGTAGCGGTTGAGGCTTCGGCCGGCGGCGGCATGGTCACCGTAAAGATGAACGGGCAGAAACAAGTGCTCGAAGTGAAGATCGAGCCAGCGGTCTTTGCGGAAAAAGATCAAGAGATGTTGCAGGACCTTGTACGCGCGGCGGTGAACGAAGCTTCGCGGCGTGTGGATGAAGAGCTCGCCAATCAAATGAAGAGTCTTGCCGGCAATGTGCCCGGCATCTCCGGATTGAAAATTCCCGGATTGTTTTAGTTCCCTGCCAAGAATCAGTTTGCATTCTGAATCTGCATTTCGACATTCGGTCATAGAGCACGGATACGCAATTGTTCCGAATGTGATTGCTGCGGAAGAAGCGGACTGCGTTCTCGCTGAGTTGAATGGCGCGGAATTGAAGCGGAGCCGTGCTGGAGCCCGGCACATCCTGAATCAACCATGTGTGCAACGCGTTGCACGCGACGCACGAGTGCTTCGATTCGCTCAAGGAGTTCTTGGGCAGGGAGCACTTCCCTTTCGCGCGACACTCTTCGACAAGTCCGCTAACTCAAACTGGCTTGTGGTGTGGCACCAAGATACGGCGCTGCCCCTTCGCGAGAAGCGCGAGACTTTGGGCTGGGGACCATGGTCGGTTAAAGAGGGTGTGACCTATGCTCACGCTCCTACTCTCGCGCTGGAACAAATTCTGGCGCTGCGTATGCACCTAGATGACTCGACTGAAGAGAACGGACCGCTCCGTGTCCTGCCTGGGACGCACACGAAGGGAGTGCTAACCGATATGGAATTGCAGGACCTCGATTCTCGGATCAATTCCATTGAATGTGCGGTGAGCAAAGGCGGAGTTGTGGCGATGCGACCTCTCATTGCTCACGCATCCTCGAAATCACAATCGGCGCACCCACGGCGCGTGCTGCACATTGAATACACTGCGTGTTCGGAATTCGAAAACCAGTTGCGGCTTGCGACTGCGTAACTTATTTCAGTTCCCTGATACTTCATTCTGCGGCGGATTGATCGTTAACGAATCGAGGATTTTTTCAAGCTTTTGCAGGGCGGCCTGGTTGTTCACTTTCTTGATGCCATCCATTGCGCCGTAGCCCGCCGTGGCGATGCCGTAGCCAATTTCGTAGCAAGATTCTTCCGCATAGCCGTGCAAATACGTGCCGGAATATTGATGCATGCTCGCAGTGGTGCTTTCTTTCTTCGCGCGAAATTCGATGCCGTCAATTTTGCGGGTTTGACTTGGAGCGCCGCTGTCTTCGGCTGAGCGAAATTCGGCGCACTGCGCTGCGGTGACATTTGGAAAAACGCTCACGGTGAAAAACGCGTTTACAAAATCGGTGCCGGGATGCGCGCTGCGCGGAACTTCAATGGTGGCGAGGCGCACTCCGCCTGGCGCCGAAAACTCCATGGGAATTTTGCCAAGATAGCCCAAGCCTCGATCCATGTCCGGCAAATCGCCTTCGTGCAAGTCGTAGCTTTTCGGAAAATCGAAGGAAACGCCGTAAACGTCGTCGTCAAAATGCCGCGAAGTTTCTTTTCTTTGTGCATGCTTTTCGATGGTGAGCTGCCGACCGGAAAACACACGCGCGGACAGGTCAGGAGCAGCGGGCACAGGGTTTGTTGTCTTCGTAATGGGCAACTTTGGCTTAATGATTCCTGCGGCATGGTCCGGCTGCGCCAGAGGGTGGCGCGAGCAGCCCGCCGTGGCCATCATGATGGCGGCGAGGTATAGCAATAGAAGAAGGACGCCGTATTTCAGCTCTTTTTTGTCCAGTTCGGCTTTCCAATCCAATTTGCGGTGCATACCCTTGCTCCTCGGCAACTGCTGGTCAATCGAGGAGCAAATGTCCCGCCGAAACCAACCCATTGAAAATAGGGATTTTAGCGGAGATGGCAGATTGTTGGTTTGTGGGCCAGACGCCACTCTGTGTGTGCGATTCGACAGCCTATTTGGTCGTTATCTGAGTTCCGTTGCTGTGTATACGTTCACTGGAGACCCATCCGCAATGCACGCAGAATCCGGCTGACGCAGCAAGATTTCGTCGAATTCGCTGCCATAGAGTTCGGCGGCGTTGCCTGCGAATCCGGCGCTGGAAGTGCTCCATACCCGCCATGGGATGTGCGTCACATGGTATTCGAGCGTGCGCCCGAGCTTTTGGCGCGAGTAACCCCAATAGTGTTCGGTGATGTATTGCTCCAGGCTGTTTTCAGCGGGCTGTTTAGACACGCCTGTGGAACGGGCGAAAAGCCGAGACCACTGGCCATACTGTTTCCACGAATACACAACTTCCGTTTTGTCGACGCCGAGAGCGACTTTGTGTTTCATAGGAAGGGGCACGTAGTTCTCGCCGTAGATCACTCGCGCGGTAAGAGCGATGGCAGGCTTAGGAACAATTTCCTTGATAAAGACGACGCCACGGCGGACTTCCTCGTCCACCTGGCGGCGAACATAGAAGCGAAGATTCACTTCCTCAAATTCAGAATGGAAAGGCACGGAGATTTTTCCGAATAACTTTGTTTTATGGAAATAGAATCCGACGAGACTCAAATAAGTTTTGCCATCAAAAGAATCGAGCGTCGTTCCATTAGGAACGTGAGGGCGCAAAAGAGAGGGATCAACGACGTAATTCAGAATAGCCAGATGGAGCCATTCGGCTGAAAGAAAGATTTTCTCGAGTTTGGCCATTTCAATGATGTCATTCAAGTGTACGTTGTCTGCTGAGCGCTGTTTGCGCCGGGTGCGCGGGTGTGCTACACAGAGTACATGCCTGATTTCGCCGCTCCTGTAGAACGTCTCATTGACGAGCTAAAACATCTCCCCGGCATCGGCCAAAAAACCGCGCAGCGGCTTGCGTTCCATTTGTTGCGGGCCGCATCGGAAGACGCGCTTGGGCTTGCCGATGCGATTCGCGACGCGAAAGAAAAAATCCGCGAATGCTCGGTGTGCAGCAACATCACGGATGCCGACCCCTGCCTCTATTGCACGGGAGCGCACCGCAACAAGCACCTGATTTGCGTGGTGGAAGAAGCGCACAACATTATGGCGATTGAAAAGACGCGGACGTTCAGCGGGATGTATCACGTGCTCGGCGGATCGCTTTCGCCGCTGCAAGGGCGCGGGCCGGATCAACTGAGGATCAAATCGCTGATCGAACGGCTCAAGGGCGGAACGATCGAAGAGATTATTATGGCGACGAACCCAACCGCGGAAGGCGAGGCGACTGCGGTCTATCTTTCAAAGCTGCTGAAGCCGCTTGGTGTGCGGGTCACGCGTATCGGCGTGGGAATTCCCGTTGGCGCAGACCTGGAATACGCTGACGAAGTGACGATGCTCAAAGCGCTCGAAGGCCGCCGTGAGTTGTAAGAGCAGTGGCTCCGCAAAAAAGTTACAGGCTGAAAAGTCCGCAAAATTTTGTCCACCGACACCCCACTAGATAATTCGCGCAATTCGGTATAGAGTCCGATTACTGCGAAGAGTGTCCCCGCAAGGAGGTGCGCTATGGCCGGATTGGCGCACTACATGGGTCAGTACGACCACGAACATCACTCAGGTTGGAACAAATTGCTTCACGCGATTGGGATCCCGATGATTTTCGCGGGGCTGTTGTTGCTGGTGCTGCGGCATTGGGGTTGGGGCGCGGGAAGCTTCCTAGGAGGATGGGTTCTATTATTCCTAGGCCATCGTATTGAAGGCAACAAGCCTGCGTTCTTTCAAGGTCCGATTTATCTCCTAGTTGGACCCATCTGGGTAGCAAAAGAAGCATGGACGTTCCTATTCCCCGGGTCGGCTGCCGCTGGGGCAAAAGAAGAGAAAAATCAGGCCTCGTAAGCCATAGAAAAAGAGAAGGATAGTTCACATAACGGCGACCCCCCCATGGATGAATTTGGCAACCATCTTGCCGATGATTCCCCTGAGATGGTGTCAGAGGGCATGATCAACGCGAGCACGGAACTGCGAAAGCGACGCAGCACGCGCATCGTCCAGGCCGTCCCGCTCGTGGTGACGGGCGTGGATGCGCTCGGGCGTCCCTTTGTCGAACGCACGTCGAGCTTGATCATCAATTGCCACGGCTGCCGCTTCCAATCGAAACATTACGTCCTGAAAAATATGTGGGTGTCGCTGGAGATTCCGCACCCGGAATCCGGCCAGGCACCTCGAGCGGTTCGGGGACGCGTGGCGTGGATTCAGCGGCCGAGGACAGTGCGGCAGCTTTTCCAAGTGGCGCTTGAGCTTGAAATTCCCGGCAATGTGTGGGGCATCGCGTTTCCGCCGGAAGACTGGTTTGGATTCGATCCGCAGGGCGAGCACCAAATCATGGTGAACCTGCCAGTGGAGAAAGACCTGGAAGCCAGCGTCGCATTGCAGAACGAGTTGGGAATTCCCGCGACGGAACTGCCGCCGCCCGCAGTGGGACCTGGAACGGGAGTGGATAACGTGCGGGTGTTCCCTGCCCCAACGAGCACTACAGATGCCTCGCTACAGCTTGCGCGGCAAGTAACGCGGCTCGTGGCGGACGCGAAGCAGCAGATTCATTCGACGGCGCGCGAAGTGGTTTCGCAAATCGTTGCAGCGGAGCAGCGCGACGCGTTCGAACAGTGGGAACAGAAATTTGCCGCAGCTCGCGCGGAAGTTGCAAATGAAGCCGACCGCGCCGTGGAGCGCATTCAGAAGGAAACCGAAGAGCGGACGCGCGCGGCGCACACCGCTGCCGCGGAAGGATTAAAGAACGATTTGCCCGGATGGGTCGCGCCACAGCTCGAACATGTGACCCAGGAACTGACCAACCGAATTGCGCAGGCCGGCACAGCGCAAATTATGCAGCAGGATCAGCGACTCGCAGAGTTAAGCGAACGCGTGGCGGGCTTACTGCAGCAGCTCGAAGAAACCGGCGAGCGGCTGAATCAACGCGCGAATGAAACAGATGTGCGGCTTGCGGAGCGGGCGGAATCCGCCGCGCGTACGATTGAAGAGACTGCGCGGCAAAAAGAAGAAAGCACGGGCGCGCACCGAGAGAGTTTGAGCGCGGAAACGGGTCAAGCGCGAGAGCAATTGCACGCGGCTGTTGCGGAGGCGAAGTCGGCGCTGGAGCAACACGTCGCAGAGCGGGTCGGCGGCGCGCAGGCGCATCTGCAAGGCACGGCGGATGCGGCAGTGGTTTCCGCGCAAGAACGTATTGCGGCGAGTCTGCAGGAACATTCAAATCGAGTGTTGGCACAGCTTCACGAGAATTTGGAAAGCGAAGCGGCGCGGCACGCAGGCGGAATCCAAGAGGCAGCGGCTCGCGCGGCGGCGGAGGTCGAGCAAAAGCTGTCGCAGTTGCGCGAAGCGGCGCAGGGAGAAACCGGGCAACTGGATACGGCAATCGCGCACGCTAATGCGACCATCGAACAACTGGATCAATTTTTGCCGCGGGTCGCGAGTTTGCAGCAGCAGGCGCTGAACGAATTTCAGTCGCAGCTTGATGACGTGCTGACCCTGCATCGGAATGAATTACATCGGCGCAGCGAATCGCTCTACGAAGAGCTAAGCACGCGTGTGAACCTCTCGTTCGCAACGGCGGGCCATGATGCACTGACGCGTTTCGATGAGCAAGTGCGCGCGGCGGTCGAGCCGCACGTGCACGCGACGAACGAAGCAATTCACCGGCTGGCGGGCGGGCGTTCGTTGCTCGACGCCGCAATGACGCTACAACAGGACCGCATTCGAAACACTGCTGACGAAGCGTTTGCGGAATCACTCGCGCGCTTCCGCGACAATCTTGGTGGCGTGGAACAGCTTCTGCACGAATCGGCGCAAAAAATCACGGCGCAAAACCTGACCGAACTGGAAGGCCGCGCCGGCGATGTGCGCCATCATTCCGTGGATGAAATGCACAAGTCCGCCGAATGGTACGAAAAGAAAGTGCAAACACAGATTGTTGGATTGACCGAGCGTGCGGTGGAGCACGCGGGCAATCAACTGCGCGAAAAGGCGGGCGAAGTCTCAGCCGTGTTCGCGAGCGAGCTGGATCATTCGAGCCGCAGCTTTGTACAACACACGCAAACGCAGATGGAAGAAGTGGTTCGCGATGCATTCGATCGCGCGCGGGCGCTTTTTGCGGAAGCTGCGGACACGACTTCCGCCGCGTTTACCGATGAGATTCAGCGCCACGGCCGCGAAGAGCTGGACGGCTTCAGCAACGCCGTACGGGAAACTGCGTCTGCTTCGTTTGCCCTTTTGCAGGCTAGCCGTGCAGAGCTCGCGCGGCAAACGACCGCCGAGCAGGAGGAATTCTTGCAACGATTCCGCGGTGCACTTTCCGGGACGCTGGAGGGCGGCATTTCCGAGGCGCGCGAAAAAGTGCAGGCAGGCTTCGCGCCGCTGCTGGAATCGTGGAAGCAGATGACCGAAGCACATCAAGCCGAAATGCTGCAGAACTACGCCCGCTTGAGCGATCAGGCGGCAGAGCAGTACCGCAGCCGGCTTGAAAATGTTTCAAACTCCTGGATGGTCGCAACGGTAACCACTTTGGACAAGCAAGCGCGCGACCTGGTGAACAACATTGCGCACGAAGCCGAAGGCAAAATGCGCGAGACCTGCTCACAAGTGTTCGAACGCCTCGGCGACACGTTGAAGGAGCGCCTGAAGCAACTTGCTGATGACCCGCCGTCAAAAGCAAAAGACGCGCACGCCTGAAAAAGCGGCGCTTCCTGCGCAGCAAACCGAATCTCGGTATAATTGATTATCCATGGCCAACCGAGCGTATCTGCGCGTGTGGACGCGCGATTTTTCCGAAGCGACGATGATTGCGGAGTTCGCGCGGTTTCTGACGACCGCGCCCCTCTCCGAATCGCGGCCTTATTTCGATGAACTCATCGTTCAGGCGATTGATCCCACCGAAACTCCTGCCGCCGAGTGGGACGTACACGACGGCACCTACGGCGCGCCGGAAATCGCGGCGCTTGCTGTGCAACACCTGAATGCCGACACCGCGTACATCGCCCACGCCAAGTGGGATCTCTGGACATTCGATATAGACACTGTGAAATGGAAGCGCGGTCCACAGCCGCTGATTTTGACCTGCCACGGACCGGATTATGACAATGGCGTGGCCGCAACCGACGGCCATTTTCTTGCCGATCTCGGTTTTGAGCATCTGTTTACGGGACACGGCGGCCTGCTCGCGCCCGCTGCCGCATCGAATCCCTTCGATGGCTCGGACCATCCCATCGAAAAAACGTTTCGCAGCTGGATGAGCGTGGAGGCCAATCGCAAGGAATACGCCGCAAAGACGCGCGAGAACATCCAACATTTGACGAATTGGGTGGAAGCGGTGCAACTGGCGCTGCCGGTGGAGCGGAGTGAATTGTGGAGCGAAGGGGAGGAAAACTTTGAAGCGCGTCTCGACGCGATTCTGGCTCTGCGCTAGCGCCGCGACTGCGTCGCTCATCGTTGTTCTGAACACGCACTCCGCACCGCAAACGGGTAGGCAGGCGGCTCCGAAAAGAACTAATGAGCTCACGCTCGCCAAACTTCGGCCGGGTATGGATTCATTGAGACGCGCGCAAAGAGTTTACAGACGACTTGAACCACAGCCTAATGACAAAGGAGCTTTCGTTCTGCACAACATGTGCTATCGGAACGATCTTTTCCTAGAAACAGATTCGGCCGGAGGAATTAAAACTATTCGGCTGGCGGATGATCGCTCTAATGCGATGGTCGATTGCTATGAAAAAGGATCGACGCGGCCACCGCTATTGGCTACCGGCCTTGGACTAACCACTTTTGATTCTGTATCCAAAGTCATTGCGCTCTATGGGGAACCCGACTCGCGGAGTCCTAGCACGAAGAACGGCCAACCGTTAGAATTGCTGTACTACGCCTTCGACTGGGCGGGTCCGGACGTGCCTCAGGTCATGGAAGTGGTTTGCACCGCCGAGAAAGAAGGCAAGCCCGGCCAAGTCGTGGAAATCACGCTGGCAGCAGGCAGTCTCTGATGAAATTCTCGCAACTCCAATCCGGGGACGCTCACGAGCAGGAAGTTCCGCCGTCCTGTAGTAAGGGGAGGAAAGTGCCCCGTCTATTGCGAAATAGTTCCTTAAAGTTTCCTGAAATATTCCTGGTCGCGGCGGCGTTGTTAAATGCAGGGGGCTGCGGCTCCTCGTCGACACCACCGTCAGCGGAAACCGCGGCAAAACCCGCGGAGTTGGCCGTTCCCCCCGATATCCAGTCGGCTGCCGACGCGTTTCTAGGAAAAGAGACTACCGTGTTAACGTTCGGCGATCTGGCGAAAACCGGAAACAGGCAATTGCTTGCGGCCAATGTGGTTCCAAAAACGCCGAAAAATAATCTTCCGGGAACGATTGTGACGCGCGCTGTGCTTGCCGAAGAAACCGACGGCAACTGGCACGAGCTTGTGCGCTGCGACGAGCACCTGAAAAATGAAAAAGGCTATTTGGGTGGATCGCCCATCGACCCAGTGGCGGGCTGGCGCGTGCAGTTTGAAAAAAACGATGTCGAAGGCTTTCACCTTTATTTGACGCCAATAAGAGTTAACGATGACCCGCACGTTTTGCCGCTGGCTGTGCGCTGGAATTCGGCGGTGAAGCGGTATCAAACGCTCGACCGCAACTACGAACATTTCTTGTCTGAGGCTCCTTCCCTCGGAGCGGTGAGGTCGTACCTGAAATGAGCGCCGCCAATCAAGCAAAACCGAAAAAGGATTTGAGCGGCCTGAAACCGTATTTGAAGCGCTATCCCGGCGCCATTGTTCTCGGCCTCGTCAGCGTCGTGCTGATGAGCCTGCTCGGCAACCTGATTCCGCTTGCAACAGGCGTCATCACGGACACATTGCGCGGCGATCCACTTCCTTTTCAGCACGCGGCACAGGGCCGCGCTGCCGTAGCCGAAATGGTAGGCACCCCCACGTTAAGCCGCTTAATTCCCTACTATGCGCCGAGCAGCCGACGAACGCTGGCAATCTACTGCTTGTTCATCGTGGCGTGCGTAATCATCAAGGGTCTGCTGTCATTTTATGCGCGGTGGGTTCTCATCGGCGTTTCGCGCGACATTGAATTCGACATTCGCAACGATTTGCTAAAGCGGCTGCTGCTGCTCGAGCCGGAATTTTACGTCCGCAACCGCACTGGCGAGCTGATGTCACGGGCGACCAACGATTTAAACGCAGTGCGCATGGTGCTTGGGCCGGGAATCATGTACAGCGCGACGACGATTGTGACCATGATTCTTGCGATCGGCGTTATGGTGACGCTCTCCGGCTCGCTCACAATCTGGGTGCTCCTGCCCGCGCCGATTGTCGCCGTTGCTGTCTGGTTCTTTGGTAAAACCATTCACGATCTCTACGAAAAAATTCAGGGGGCGCTCGCCACACTGACCGCGAAGGTGCAGGAAAATCTTTCCGGCGTACGCATCATCCGTGCGTATGCCCAGGAAGATGCAGAGATTCGTGGCTTCGACGAACCAAACCGCGAATACGTTGCGCGCAACATAAAATTGATTCGCACATGGAGCATGTTCATGCCGTCGCTGACGGCGATGATCGGCACCACGTTTCTAATCGTTCTCTGGCAGGGCGGGCACCAACTCCTGCGAGGACAGATTTCGCTGGGCGCGCTAATCGCGTTCAACGGCTACCTCGCACAACTTGTCTGGCCGATGATCGCACTCGGCTGGGTGACCAACATTTTTCAGCGCGGCGCGGCTTCCATGGGCCGCATGAATTACATCCTGACCGCGCAGCCGAATATTGATGATCGTGCGGCCAGAATTCCTGCCGAAGTGACGCCGAAAGGCGAACTGGAATTTCGCGATTTGACGTTTACGTATCCGACGACGCTGGCAGGCGGCTCAACGAATGGCAAGACATCCGCCAACGGAAGCGGAAAGCGCACGGTATTGCACGACATCAGTTTGTGCGTGCCAGCTGGCTCCACGCTGGCGATTGTTGGGCCAACGGGAAGCGGTAAGACGACACTCGCGGCACTCGTCGCGCGTCTTTGGGAAGCGCCGGAAGGCTGCGTGTTGCTCGACGGCAAGCCTCTGCGGGAATGGCCGCTGGCAACGCTGCGCCGCGCCATCGGGTTCGTTCCGCAGGACACTTATCTTTTCGGCGAAACGGTCGGCGGCAATATCGCGTTCGGCCTTTCGGAATTGGACGAAACGCGCATCCGCGACGCGGCGGAGATCGCCAATCTCGACGGCGACGTGCAGGCGTTCGCTGAGAAATACGAAACCATGGTCGGCGAGCGCGGCATTACGCTTTCTGGCGGACAAAAGCAGCGCACCGCAATAGCCCGCGCCGTGGCGCGCGATCCGCGCATCCTGATTCTGGACGATTCGCTTTCCAGCGTGGACACGCAGACCGAAGAGCGCATCTTGCAGCGGCTGCGCGGCGTGATGGAAGGCCGCACGACGATTCTGATTTCGCACAGGACTTCTACGGTGAAGGACGCGGACCAGATTGTGGTCCTGGTGGACGGCGGAATTGCCGAACGCGGTACTCACGAAGAATTGCTGGAACGCGGCGGTTATTACGCGGACCTTTATCAGAAGCAACTGTTGGAAGAAGAGCTCGAACGCGCATGAGCAACATTCACGAAGAAGAGGCCCTCGGCAAAGCGTACGATTCGCGCCTGATGCGGCGGCTTTTGCAGTACATGAAGCCGTATCGCTTGAGCGTCGCGCTCGCGCTGGGCATGGTGGCCATCGTTACGCCGCTGGAGCTGGCGCCGCCGTGGTTTTTCCAGCACGCAATAGACAAGTATTTCGTCCCGGCAATGAACAAAGTTTTGCCGGAGAGCGCGGCGTGGCGCGGAATCGGCTGGCTCAGCCTGATTTTCCTGGGCGTGCTCGTGGCCGACTTTTTGGCCCAATACCTGCAAATCCGCATTATGCAGCGCGTGGGCCAGGCAACAATGTACGACATGCGCAAAGGAATCTTCGCGCATCTGCAACGGTTGCCAATGAGCTACTTCGACCGCAATCCCGTCGGACGGCTGGTGACACGCGTGACGACCGATGTGGACGCGTTGAACGATTTGTTTGCAGCCGGTGTCGTCACCATGATCAACGATTTTTTCTTGCTGGTGGTTCTGGCGGCACTGTTGATCGCAAAAGATTGGCGTCTTGGACTCGACACGCTGGCGATTCTTCCCGGCATTCTGCTCGTCACGCTCGTCTTTCGCAAATACGTGCGGGACGCAAATCGCCGCATTCGCACGGCCATTGCACGCATCAACGCCTTCCTCCAGGAGTACATTGCCGGCATGGGCGTAGTGCAGCTTTTCAACCGCGAGCAGAAAGCATTGCAGGAATTCGAGAAGCGCAATCGCGACAACATGCTCGCGTGGCGCGACGCGATTCTCTCCTATGCTGTGTTTTATCCGGCGGTGGAATTCTTGAGCTTTGCCACGATCGCGCTGATCTTTTGGGCAGGCGGCGTGCGCATCCTGCACGGCGGGCTGACCCTCGGCGTGTTGACCGCGTTCACCATGTATGCGCAGCGTTTCTTCCGGCCGATTCAGGACCTCAGCGAGAAATTCAACATCTTGCAGTCCGCAATGGCGGCCAGCGAGCGTATTTTCAAATTGCTGGATGAGCCGGTGACCATCGAATCTTCGCCGAATTGTGCCCGGCTGGAATCGCCGCGCGGTGAAATTGAATTTCGCAACGTGTGGTTTAGCTACAAAATCAGCGGCGAACCGGGCGAAGAAGATTGGGTCCTGCGCGATGTTTCCTTCCGCATGGCGCCCGGACAGACGTTTGCCATTGTCGGACACACGGGCGCGGGAAAAACCACGCTCATCTCATTGCTGCTTCGTTTCTACGACGTGCAAAAAGGGCAAATCCTGCTCGACGGAAAAGATATTCGCACGCTAAATCTGCAGGATTTGCGCCGCTATTTTGGAATCGTTCTGCAGGACCCATTTCTCTTTACAGGTACAATCGAATCGAACGTTCGCCTTGGCACGCCCGGAATTGAACGCAAGGACGTGGAACACGCGCTAAATGAGGTCGGCCTTGCGGAATTTGTCCATTCTCTCTCCGACGGCGCGGACACACCCGTTAACGAACGCGGCTCGACGCTCTCTGTGGGTCAGCGACAGCTCATTAATTTTGCGCGTGCCCTGGCGCACAATCCGCGTTTCCTGATTCTGGACGAGGCCACGTCCAGCGTGGACACAAAAACTGAAATGCTGATCCGCGAAGCTCTGGACCGCCTGCTTACCGGACGCACAGCGCTTGTGATCGCGCACCGGCTCAGCACGATTCAACATGCCGACCGCATTCTCGTCTTCCACAAGGGCAGACTGCGCGAGCAAGGCGCGCATCAGGAGCTTCTCACGCAGCGCGGAATCTATTACCGGCTCTATCAGCTCCAATACAAGGAGCAGGAACTACACGTTCCCGTAAGCGCGCCAGATGCGACTCCCCTTTCGGCTTTGCCTTCCCCGCAGCCTGCGAGCGACTGAGTTTTCTTCATCCCTTATGCCGCCAACACAAATTCTCCTTTCCGCGGGCGAAGCGAGCGGGGACATGTACGCCGCGCGGCTTGCCACCGAGCTGAAAAAGCATACGGATGTGGAAATTTTTGGAATGGGCGGAGCGCAAATGCGCGCCGCTGGCGTGGACGTCATCACCGACTATTCCGAAGTATCCGTCCTCGGCATCACGGAAATCGTCAGCCATCTGCCACAGTTGCGCCGCGCGATGCGCAATCTCGTTTCACAAGCGCGTGCGCGAAAACCGGCGCTCGCCATTCTCACGGATTTTCCCGGCTTCCATCTGCGGCTCGCGCGAAAACTGAAACCGCTCGGCGTGAAAAATATCTATTACATTTGCCCGCAATTCTGGGCCTGGCGGCCGTGGCGGGCAAATCTGGTACGCAGGCGTTTTGCTTTGGCGCTTTGCATTTTCCCCTTTGAAGAAAAGTTCTTCAGCGACGCTGGAGTGCCGGTCAAATTCATCGGCCATCCGCTGGTTGGCGAAGTTCGCGCCACGCGCACGCGGGCAGAATTTGCTGCAAAGCATGGCTTCGATCCAGCTAAGGCGACCATCACGATTCTGCCAGGAAGCCGCTGGGGTGAAATCGCGCGGCACTTGCCTACCCTGCTCGACTCCGCAAGAGAACTCGAACGGCAAAAACCAGGCAATCACAATTTCATCTTGGCTCTCGCCGCGGACATGGATCTCAATCGCGTGAAGGAGCTAATCCCGCAAACGGTACGTCTAATTTTGGTGCAGGGCGACACCTACAATGCTCTCGCGGCCGCCGACGCCGCGGTGATTTGTAGCGGCACAGCTACGGTTGAAGCCGCGCTGCTTGATGTGCCCATGGTTGTTGTATATAGGGTCTCGAAACTGACCGCGCTGCTCGCCAAACCACTAATTCGAACAAAATACTTCGGGATGGTGAACCTGATTGCCGAGCGTGAAGTTGCGCCGGAACTGATCCAGGACAATTTCCAATCCGAAAAGATTGCGCGTGAAATTCAACAGCTTTTGGAACCGGCTCGTTCCGCAAAAGCTCACGCGGATTTGGCGGAAGTTCGGCGGCGTTTGGGCCCGCCCGGAGCCGTCGAACGCGCCGCGGAGGCGATTCTCGCTCTCCTGGCCGGCGAGGCCAAGGGTTCTGGCAACGCTTCCTGAGGCGCTGCTATCCTATATACGGTACCTGTGTGATGAAACTCTTCGAAAGGCATCTGGTGGCCCAGTTGCGAAATGCCCCCCGTTTGTGCGGTCTCTTCGTACTGGCAGCAGCCGCTCTGGCTCTGCCCATCGTGTCGCAAGCGCAAGTTCAGGCAGCCGCCCGGCCGAGTTTTCTGGCGGAGCATTATGACGTCGCCGCGACCCTCGACCCTAATGGTCAGTCGATTTTTGCAACCGCAAAAGTACGATTTCGCGTACTGGAAGCGTCCGGCGTGGTACATGTTGAATTGCATCCCAACCTGACCGTCACGGACGTGAAGTCGGAGCAGGGTGCTTCCCTGAAATTCGACCGCGACGGCACAAGTCCACTCGCGGTTCGCGTGAATCTGCCTGCGGCCGTCGCTGCAAACAGCAAAGTGACGCTCACGTTTACCTACTCGGGGATTCTAGCGAACGAGGAAAACAGTCCTTTGCCCGGTGTGCGCCTCGCTTCTATTTACAAAGACGGCGCCTACCTGCTGCTGCCTGCTCGGTGGTTTCCCCTCACGGGATATCCGACGAACCGCTTCACAGGAACATTTCGCCTGAACGTGCCTGACACGTTCGCGATGGCAGGCACGGGAAAGGCGCTTGCACCGGCGCCGGTCGCCGGAAAAACCGCGGCAGAAGGCTCACGTCTGCAATATGTCTTTGAATGCACGCGCCAGGCACCGAATGGGACGTTTGTCGCGGGCAATCTCGAGTTAAATACGAAACAGGCCGAAGGCATCAATGTTGCGGTCTACGCCCCGCACTCGGCTTCAGCCAAAGTCGGCGATTTCGCGGCGGACGTAGCGCGCGCCGTCATCACCTTCAGCGATATGTTCGGCCCGATTCCCGACGCAAACATGACGCTGATCCAGATTCCGGACAACACTCTTCGCGAATATGCCGCGCCGGGTGCGCTGCTTCTAAGCCAGCGTGCGTGGGATCCGAAAGTGAACGAGCGGACCATCGCGCGGCTCGTCGCGTCGCAATGGTGGGCGAACCAGGTGCTCCCCGCGTCGACCGGCGATGAATGGATTAGCGACGGCCTGGCGCGTTATTCCGAAGCGCTCTACGCCGAACAAACGACTGGCAAAGAGGCAGGACTCAAAGCAGTGGACGATTTCGCGGTCGGCGCGTTGATGTATGACGACGCAGCTCCCGTAGGGCAGGCAGCGCGCTTGACGCAGTATTCCAGCGACTATCGCTCGGTGGTGATGAACAAAGGCGCGATGATTTTTCACATGCTGCGCGCGCAGCTCGGCGACGTGGCATTCAAATCGTTACTGCACGATTTTTACACGCGCTATGCCGAAAAAAACGCATCTATCGCGGACTTCACAGCCCTGGCCGAACAGCACGGCAAGAATCCGGTGAAACCTGGGCAGGCGCCGCCGAATCTGCGCGGCTTCTTTGCGCAATGGCTAAATTCCACAGGTATCCCCGACTTCAAAATTGAATACGTCATTTACCGCACGCCAAAAGGCTTCCGCGTCGTTGGAAAACTTTCCCAACCGCTCGATACGTTTGCGATGCCGGTGGATTTGCGGATTGACACCGAAGGAAATCCTGAAACCAAGACTGTTGAAGTCACAGGCACCGAAACGCCTTTCTCCGTGGAAACATTTGGCCGTCCGAAACCCGGCGGAATTCGCATTGACCCAAGCAATGTAATTTTGAAGGGCAACAATTCCCTGCGCTCGCGTGCCGCGATTGCGCGTGGCGAAGAACTCGCCGAGACCGGCCGGTACTTCGACGCAATCAAGGAATACCAGAGGGCGCTTTCCATTCAGCCGGGACGACCGCTAGCGAACTTCCGAATGGGCGAGGCGTTTTTCTATCAACGGAATTATCAGGCGGCGGCCAACGCCTTTCGCGAAGCGCTGCAAGCCGTGCCGGAGCCTTCCGAAAAGTGGACCGAAGTATGGGGCCACATTTATCTGGGCATGATTTTTGATTCGCTGGGCCAGCGCGAACGCGCTGTAAATGAATACAGCCGCGCAAAACAGACCAACGACAATACCGGCAGCGCGCAGGATGCTGCCGACCGTTATTTGAAGAAGCCGTACAGCGACAATCCGCAAACTGCGGACGCTGCGAAACCAAGCGGAGAGGCGAAGCCAGTCGAGCCCACCGACGATCGCCCCAAACTAAAAAAGCCTCAATAAACAAAAGACGCAAAAAAAACGGCGCGGCTCCAAGATGAGCCGCGCCGTTTTGATTTTCCGTTTTTGTCTTCTCGTTTAGCGCAAACCACCGGCGATCACGAGTGTTTCGCCAGTAATCCACGCCGAGTCCTGTGAAGCAAAGAATACCGCCGCCGGTGCGATGTCTTCCGGTTGTCCGATGCGTCCAAGTGGAGTGCGCGAAACGATGTCTTTCTGGAAATCGCTGCCTTCGAATCCCGCGGTCTTCACACCCTCGGTGATGACCATTCCGGGATTGATGGAATTCACCCGGATTTTATTGGGACCAAGTTCCTTCGCAAGCACTCTCGTAATGGAATCCACAGCGCCCTTGGTGCCGCTGTAAGCAGAGGCAGTGGGCACGCCCATCACGCTTACCAGCGAGCTGATGTTGATGATGCTCCCACCTTCCTTGCCAAAGTATTTGGTAGCTTCCCGCGAAGCGGACAGCAAACCAAGAACATTGGTGTCGTACAACCTCCGGAATTGCTCCGTCGTGATTTCGCCCAGAGGTGAAAATTCGTAAATGCCGGCGTTGTTCACCAGGATGTCGAGCTTGCCAAAAGCCTTTTTTGTTTCTGCGAGAAGCCTTTCAACATCAGCCTGCTTGGCCACGTCGCCTTGAACTGCGACCGCTTTGCCGCCTTTCTTCGCAATGTCATTCACTACAGCATCCGCGCCGCTTTTGCTGGAGGCGTAATTAATGACTACCGACGCTCCTTCCGCTGCAAAGTGCTTGGCGATCTCCGCTCCAATGCCTTTCGAAGCGCCAGTGACTACCGCTACTTTCCCTTCGAGTTTCTTTGCCATGTTAAGCCCCTTTAAAGTCTCGCTTTATTTTTGTACCAATCGGTACGAAACACATGGTAAGATGCTGAAGTATGGGAAAGGTTACAAAGGCCAAAAAGAAACCTCTCCCGCCTGGCCGCCCTCGGGCCTTCGACCCAGACAGGGCCCTGAATGCCGCTCTACGCGTGTTTTGGGAGAAGGGCTATGACGGAGCTTCCCTTTCGGATCTCACTGCAGCCATGGGGATTAACAAACCGAGCCTCTACGCCACGTTTGGCGACAAACAGGAGCTTTTTCGCAAAGTCGTGGAACGTTATGTCCAGACTCAGACGCCATTTATGCAAGAGGCGCTCGAGGATCCTTCCGCTCGAAATGGCATCCGGCGAGTTCTAAATGGCGCGGCCGATAGCGTCACGCATCCTCTAAATCCCCATGGCTGTCTGTTGGTGCAAGGAGCGCTCGCCTGCGGCGGCGAAACGGACGGTATCAAGCGTGACCTTGCGGAGAAGCGTTCTGGCAGTGAAAATTTGTTGCGCAATAGACTGCTCCGCGCGCAAACAGGAGGCGAGCTTCCGCCAGAAGCCGACCCCGAGGCGTTGTCACGTTTCTACAGTACTGTCTTGCGCGGCATGAGTGTCGAAGCGTCCGGCGGTGCAACACGCAAGGATCTGCAGAGCGTGATTGATTTGGCGATGAACGCTTGGCCGGCGTAAGCCAGCGCAAAAAAGCGGCCTAAAGTCCGAAGTTCGAAAAATCCGTCTTCGTCATGTACGTCGAGTCCACTTTCTCGACGATCTTTCCATTCGCTTCCGATTTGTCGCGTACATCCTTCCAATCCGGATCGTCCTGAAACGCCTTCCAGTTTGCGGCGGCCGCTTCCCGGCTGGGGTGCGCAATGATGTAAATCAACATGTTCGATTTCGCAGGCTCATCCAACGGCGTCCAGTACGCGATATTCTTGATGCCGTGCTTTTCGAACAGCTTCGTCGTGTGCTCGCGAAAGCGTTTGAGCAAATCGGGCAGTTTGCCTTCATAGCAGTGATACACACGCAATTCGTAAACTGTGGTGGCCGGTTGTTCGGAGGAGGAGTCGGCGCCTGAACCAGTTGCCCAGGCAGCAGGAGGCAGCAGCGATACAGCAGGAAGCGATTGAAGTAAGGTTCGTCTGTTCATGACGGAAATCTTACCAGAGTCGTGGCCGGACAAGACCGCTCATTGCAATTTTGAAGGAAAAACGGGCGGAACCCGTGGCTCGGCCGGATATTGCACATCCGCTTTCAAGTTCCGCGGCTTGTACTTCGCATCCAGGGTCCTTTTCTGATTTACCGTCTCGTGAAGAATGGAATCGTCCGGAATTTCCCGGCTGGCTCCCATGGGAATACGCCACTTGGGTTTCTTCGTTGCGTCGTCGAAGTATCGGTGCGGCAGCAATTCCGCGAGCCACCAGTTCCGGGTCAGCGAATTGTGAAGGATGCCTTTCGGATCTGGGACGACGCGAGGGGAGGAGGGAGGACGGCCAAGCATTGTCTTCGCCCTGGTTTCGTCGACCTTCAAGCCCAAAGGAAGCGCCTCGGCCATCATCCATTCCAATGCGATCTTTGAGAGTCCGCTCTCGGATTCGGAATAGGAACCGCCGACATCGGAATGCACGCCCGCAAACCACACCTGCTTGAGTGTCTGGCCTTCCAAGGGCGCACCCCATAAATTTTTCTGAAAGAAACAACGCCGTTCGTCGATCGAAATCGCGTGGCGGCCGTTTTTCATGTCAGGGTTTCGAGCCGTATAGGGCAGGCGAACGGGGTTATAAATCCATCCATACGAATTGACCGTGTCCCAGACCCCCACAAAGTGCAGCGGGCAGGGGTGGCTAAACGTAGCCTTAAATTCGTCGGCCGCATGAAATGTACTTGTCATCCGTTCCGCATCGCGAGTTCGCTTCGCATACATTCTCAAAATGTACCGGACTAAATCGTTGTTGCCCGAATTGAGCACTCCAAACATATGCAGGACACCTGCCAGGGCGCGGACCGTATAAGCGCCGCGGCTAAAACCAAACAAAAATACTTTGTCGCCTTCCTCGTACGCGTTCATCAGATAGCGATAGGCGTCTCCCACGTTGTCGAGGAGTCCTCCCCCGAATGCTAATCCGACAATCTTGGACCATGCTCTGCTGATGCGGTTTCGGGCCATGGGATCGCCCAAGGTTCCCACGCCGGGATGGTAATACCCGACCTGATCCTTTCCATTGAAAATGAGCGTGCTGTAGAGCTTGATGACGTTCGAATCATTCTCCGGCGTCTCAAAGCTGTTTCCCGTCCCATCGCAACAGATGACTATATTCTTGGGCATGAGTGCTCCCGTGGCACAGAACCTGGCAAAGCATTTCGTATTGAGGTGTGACTAATAGTGAAGGGAATGATGTTTTCGTTACGAAAATAGCGAGAAGCCGAAACACAGAAAGAATGCGCTCAAGCACTAGACGTTCTTTGGGAAAGCAAATGGTTGAAGGCGGCTGAGAAAATGTCATGTGCCGCTTTGTCATAAAGGATAAAGTAAACAGACTCGAGTGACGTCTCTTTCGACAGATGCTGAGCGGCTTCGCGCAGCATGATTTCCGCGCACTGATCCACGGGGAATCCGGAAACACCCGTGCCAATTGCTGGGAACGCGATTGTCTTCAATCCTCGCTCGGCTGCAAGCCGCAGCGAATGCGCGGTGGAAGTCTGCAACGATTTCGCCGTGGTCCGAACACCGCCAAGCCCCATGCTCGCCGCGTGAATTACATACTTCGCTTTAAGCTTCCCTGCTGCGGTAATCGCGGCAAAGCCCACCGGTATGCTGCCAATTTCGTTGCATTCCTGCTGGATGGATTCGCCGCCCTTGCGCGCGATGGCTCCCGCAACTCCCGCGCCGAGCAGCAAATCGTTGTTGGCCGCATTTACGATGGCATCCACCGCCATTTCCGTAATATCGCCTTGTTGGATGAGAATGCGCTCGCGAAGAGACTTTTTGTCCGCCACGCGCCGCAGATTCTCACAGGAATCCGCGGCGCGCAAGCGCCTGCCTATCACCCGCGAACAAAAATCTTGTAACGATACGTAATTACGCGCTCTTCGCCGGCTTTCAACGTGATGTCCCACGTAAGCCGTGACAGCGGATTATCCATCTGGATCGCTTCGCCCAGCTTCACGGCTTTGCCAGTATCGGATTGCGTCTCCACATCGCCACGCAAGGTCTTACCGATGTTCAGCTTCACGTCCTTTGACTTATAGTTCTTCAGCTTCATCGAGCCTTCCACGGTGACCAGATCAAATTCATAGCCGTGGCGCCGCTGAACGTTCTGCTGGCGCGCGACTTCACGTTCTTCATGGCTGGAACGAATATCCGTCGCGATTGTAATCTTCAAATTGGAAGAAGCCGCTTTCGGCGTGTAAGGCAGCGTGTCCTGCGACACCGGCTTTGTGCCGGAGATGACCATAGTAGGCGCGCTCGTCCAAGGAAATTTGGTCGTATTCTTCAGGCGAATCGAATGCCAAATGCTGTTGCGCGTCGCGGCCTCCGGCGAGTTCGGGTTGTACTGGACCACATTGCCAAAGCCGTCCACGCGCTGCGGGTCTACGACTTCCCACTCATAGATATGCTCATAGCCGACCGTGCTGGAAAACACATTGTATGTGGCGCGCTCTCCTCGAGCCAGCGTCACCCCAGACCTCGTGTATAGAAAAAGATCTTCTTCCGGAGCGCCGGACAGTTCGGAAACAGTTTGCGAGAATGACGGTTCGTTCCGCGCGTCCAGCTCCTTCATTTCGCTTGCCACCAATTGCCCCGAGATGGCATTCGAATACATTCTGAAGTTCGCTTCGTCCTTCCTGCCTGCATCTCTCATGAACGAAAGTAGATTTTGCTGCAAACTCATGGGAGAAGGCGTTTCGGAGTAAACGAAATTTGGGACGCCCACAACAAAGAAAACGTCCGAATTGTTCAAGTCCTCGGCGTCATCCACCACAACGGACTGCATGGTAATCTGCGCCGTTTTGTCGTCGGTCAGCGAAATCATGTATGACGGCGTCCATCCTAGCCCGTGCTCCAGGTATCCCATCGTCAAATCGGTTTTTTCGCCGGCTCCTTTGATTTTGAAACGCAGAGCCGAATGTGGCTGTTCGATTTTTTCGTGAAAAATTGTGTCATCCGGAAGAACGGCGTTTGCGATGGAACCGATGGGCAAAGCCAGCAACTTTTTGTCCACGCGAAGCAGCAAGTATTGTGGCTTTGTTGGCACGACAGCGATTTCTGCGGCGCCTTCGGGATTGGCCTCGCTCACCGCTAGCTTCGATTCGCGCACTCCAACGATTTCGCCCGTGTAATCCTTCATATTCATGCTGTATGTGACGGTGACCGTTTTCCCCGTATTCGCTTGCAGCACTTCCGCGAGCGACTGCAATTGACGCTCGGAGGAGACGTTGTAGCGATAAGCGACAACTTCATCGAGCGAGGTATTTGGTTCACCGGGCGCAAGCCAAAGCGTGCCCAGCGTGGCGTTCGGAATCGGCGTGATTCTTCCCGTTCCGGATTGAAGTTGCACGTTTCCCTGCCGCACGACGAATGCCAGGCCATTCTTGAACGCCGCAACGGCTACAGTTCTTGGCAAAGGCTGAGGAAGAGGTGCCTGCTCTGCCGGGATTGCAAGACTCGGAACTGCCATCGAGACACAAACGACCCATGCAAGTGCGCGAGAAAGCCACATAAAACGGCCTCCAAAATCGAAATTGGCCTGCGGGGATGCGAGCGCGGATGCAGATTCACCGCGAGCTCACTGCCTATGGTCAGAACGATGGAGTTTGCATTTCTTGCGCAGTGAACCGGCTACTTCTTCAGAGCCAAAGGCGAAGAATAATCGTAAACGCCACGGCCTGATTTGCGTCCCAGTCTGCCTTCCGTGACCAATTTCTTGAGCAAAGGATTCGGCCGATACTTTTCGCCAAGTGTCGAATGAAGATATTCCAGAATGCTCAGTCGCACGTCGAGCCCAACCAGGTCCACCAGCTCAAACGGCCCCATGGGATGATTCAGCCCCAGCTTCAGCGCCTTATCAATGTCCTCCGCCGATGCAATTCCCGCCTCAAGCATCGCAAATGCCTCATTTCCAATCAGCGCATTCACTCGCGTGGTGATGAATCCCGGCGACTCTTTCACCACGACAACTTCTTTGCCCATACGGCGACCTAGTTCACGGCAGATTTCAATCGTTTCGTCGGAAGTTTTCGGCGCTTTCACGATTTCAATCAGCCGCATCTTCGGCACAGGATTGAAAAAGTGCATGCCCACGCAGAGCTCGGGCCGGTACGTCATCTCCGCCATCTCCGCGACGGATAGCGAAGATGTATTGCTGGCGAGAATTGCCTTGGGTTTGGCGAATTTGTCGAACAACGTAAAAAGCTCGAGCTTCAACTCCATCTCTTCCGGCACCGCTTCAATCAAGAAATCCGCCTCGCGGCAAACGTCTTCCACCGAAGAAGACGTCTCAAGTAATGCCAGTGCCGCGTCACGCGCGTCCGCCTCCACTTTGCCTCGCTGCACTCCTTCGTCGAGCGATTGCCGGATCCACGCCGTCCCTTTCGCCAGCGTCTCAGGCATCACATCCTCAAGAATGGTTCTGTAGCCGCCAAGCGCGGCGGCATACGCGACGCCGCGCCCCATGGTTCCGGCGCCAATGACGCCCACGGTTTTCATGTTCATGCGAGACTCTCCAGTTGTTTTATTGCAGCGAGAAAAAAGTACGTTGGAAGTTTACTTTAGCAGTTTACGGTAAGCATCTTCATCAAAGCCCAAAAGAATCTGTCCGCCACGCAGCAAAATCGGCCGCTTGATCAGATTCGGATTCTTGGACATGAGCGCAATCGCATCCTTGAGCGAAGGAGGGTTTTCTCCCATCTTGCGCTCGCGGTAGAGTTCATTCCGCGTACTCAGGAACATTCTGTAGTCACGCTCACCGATTAGGGCCTGTAGTTCCGAAATCGAAAGCGGCTCTTTATCCAAATCACGGGATTCGATCTCGGCGCCAAGCTGGAGCAAGAGACCTCTTGCTTTGCGGCACGTGGTTCAAGTTAGCTTCTGAAAAAATAAAACCTTCGGTTTCGGCACGCGGGGCAGTCCTGGTCTGCTTGCTCTGATTTTACACGATTGGCCGAGATCGCGACGCAACGGCCATAAGCTTTTGCGGGGACTAGTAGCGCGGAACTTTCGGATCGATTTCTGCCGACCATTTATCAATTCCACCAGCCAGAGACTTAGCCGATTCGACGCCCTGGCGCTGCAGCCACACCGCAACGTCCAGGCTGCGCATTCCGTGATGGCAATAACAAATAACGGCTTCTTCTACGTCGAGCGATTGCAAATTCGCGGGAATTGTATTCATCGGAATCAGCTTCGCGCCTTCAATGCGGCAAATTTCGTGCTCCCACGGTTCACGTACGTCAATCAACAAAAGCTTTTCTCCCGCGTCCAGGCGCTTCTTCAGTTCAGCGGGAGTGATTTCAAGCTCATTCATGGGGAGAGATTTCCTGTGGCTTCAGCGGCCGCGGAATTGAGGTACGCGCTTTTCGAAAAATGCGTGAACGCCTTCGAGGCAATCCTCGGAAGCAAAACATTTCATCTGATGTTCCACTTCAAGCTCAAGCGCGCGCTCTAAAGCTTCCTTCTGGCTCGCAAATAGTATTTTCTTCACGGCGCGAATCGCCAGCGGCGGCCCGGAAGCGATTTTCTGCGCCAACACCTTCGCTTCCGCTTCGAGCTGCGCCGCGGGAACCACGCGACTCACAAGTCCCAGCCGTAGAGCAGTTTGCGCGTCAATCATGTCGCCTGTATAAAACATTTCCGCGGCTTTCGAAGGGCCGACCAATTCCGGCACGAAATATGTTCCGCCGTAATCCGGAAACAATCCCACCTTCGCAAAATTTTGCCCAAACGCCGCTTCCTCCGCCGAAATACGGATGTCTGCAGCGAGCGCCACGTTCATCCCCGCTCCCGCAGCGGCTCCATTCACCGCGGCGATCACCGGCTGCGGCATCGTCCTCATCGTAAGCACCGATGCCATTCCCGCGCGCAGAAGCGGTTCCAGTTGTTTTGAGTTGTTGGCTTCCCTGCCTTTGCCGATAACGCCCAAATCTCCACCCGCGCAAAATGCGCGCCCTGCTCCGGTCAACACAACCACGCGAATCGCTTCGTCTTTCGCAATCCGCTGCAGCGAACCGTCCAACGCCGTCGCAAGTTCATTGTTCAGCGCGTTCATGCGATCCGGCCGATTCATCACCAGCACGGCAATGCCGTCATGCACGGACTCCAGCAGCACGGACGCAGGCGCGGACGCAGCTTCACTCATGAATGTTTCCCCTCAGACCTGCACGGCATCGCGCGCTTTTTCCGTCTTGCGAACAAGCTGCGCAAGCTTTCGAAAATGCTGAAGCCGTTCTTTCTGCGCGTTGGCATTCGCGCCGCTGCTGCTGGGCAGCACGTAAACGCGTGCGCCATAAAGCAACTCTTTCTGCAGGCCAAACTTGCATTTGCGCTGCGCGAACTGTTCGTACACGACTTTTCCGTTGAAAGCGATCACGCGCGGCCCAAATTCCTCCAGCTTTTGTGAAAGCACGATGCGGCCCTCCGCGAAGTCTTCCCTTGTGAGCTCTTCCACACCGTGCGTCGGGCGCTTAACAAGGTCCGTCAGCCCAATTCCAAACTCGATGATGCGCCGGTCGTCCCCGTATTCGAGTGGCTCGGGAATTACGTTGCTCTTGTGCAGCGTCGGCCAGAAAACATTATTCCGGCCGGAATAATAATGACCGGTACGAACGGAAGATTCGCTCGGATTGCAGCCCACAATCACGAGCTTCATGCCTTTGCGTAGGTAATCGGGCAGGGTCTTCATGAGGAGCTTCAGCGCCTCTTAGAATAACGCAGGTTACCGCGTGGAAAGGATATGTGTTCTAAGAGGTAGGCTGCCAAAGCGGCAAGGGGCGGCTTATCTTGCGTTTTGTCACTTCCGTGTAAATGCGCGCAGCCGCTGCAAGGTCCCACGCGGCAATTCCGTTGGATTTGAACAGAGTCACTTGCCCATCCGAACTTCGCGCGGGAATTTTCCCCGCAACGATTTGCGAAAGTTCAACGACTCGATCCCACCGCGAAGCATCGGATGCAAACCCCAGAACCAGGTCGCCCGCTTCCTGGCGCGACTGTTCGATGGAATCCACCACCACCAAGTCCGCCTTCAACACGGCAGCTTCGTCTAGTTCGCGTTTTCGCATGTGGTTCGCGCCGATCGCATTGATGTGCTCACCGGAGGCTAAGTCCGCGCCAAAAAGAACCGGCTGGCTGGAAGTGGTCGCAATGCAAACAATACTCGCGCCGCGCACCGCTTCCGCGGAACTCGCCGCAGCCTTCAAGGGGATTTTCAACCGTTCAGACATCTCACCGGCAAACGCTTCGCGCCGCCCAGGATCACGTCCATACACTGCGACGGACTCCAGCCTTCGAACCAACGCAATCGCTTCAAGCTGCGTGCGCGCCTGCCCTCCGGTACCGATAATCGCCGCAACATTCGCGTCCGCGCGCGCAAGATACTTCGTCGCCACACCGGATGCCGCGCCCGTGCGTCGCTGGCCCAAATAATCTCCTTCAATAAACGCCAGCAATTCGCCCGTTTCCATTGAATACAGCGAAACAACAAAAATTAGCCTGCCATTCACATACGTATATTGCTTCGTCGCAACCAGATTCGACGCGTAGTCCGCCGCGGCCATGTGGTGAAAAAATCGCCCGCCCGGAAATTCGAACCTCCTGCGCGCATGCACAATCACTTCGCCGGACGCCTGTTTGCGCGAAATCTCTTCCACGACCTCAATCGCCATCGGCATCGTGAAAACTGCGCGAACATCGTTCTCGCTGATGTGAAGCGTCATTCGAAAAACCTCGGCAGGTTCTTCTTCACTTTACTTTCTTCGAAGCGGAAGCCGCTCCAGGAGGCTTCGCGCCAGCTTCGGGTTTGCGCACTCGACGCACAACCGTCTGTATCAGCCGGTACCCCCGCTCGCCACGGTCGCCATCCATCACCTTGAAACGAAACTCAGGCTCGCCCTTCGGCCCTTGCATCAAAAGAATCGGCAGCGCGCCGCACAAATTGTTTTCAATAAACGCCGTCTCATAGCGCGTCTTTTTCTTGTTCCAAGTAAACACGCGCAAGTTCGTAAAATCGCACGCTTGTCCTTCCGGCCCTCGCGCTCCTGCCAGCAAATACTGCGGCTTTTCGCCGGATTCATCCGGTACGCGATTCAACTCAAACCAGGCCACGGGCCGAACGTTTGCCGAACTCGCTCCTTCGCGCACCGCGTCGGGAACTTCAAACTCCACGAATCGCGCCACAACCCAGCCCGCGATCGGAACTGATCCATCGCCCGGCGCCGTTGTCGTGGAAGGAATCGCGCTCCCCGTCCGGGCCGTCGTCTCTCCCGGTGGCCGCGTGGCCTCACCGCGCACGAGAAACCAATCTTCCTTTTTCGTTTCCTGTGGAGTTGCCGTGTCTTTCTCGTCCGAAACCTGCACCCAATCCGCCGTCGCGCGTCCCACCACTTCGACCGGAATCCCCCTCCCAAATTGATAGAGCCGCGCTTCGCTCCGCCCTGGCTCCACGCGAAGATTCGTCGCAACTTTTGTCCGCCCGCGCGCCTGCGGTGGCAAACCCTGCGCGTTTTTCAAAAGAAGAATGCTGCGCTGCCAAAGCTGTGGGTCCATCAATTGATGCGCGTCCACCCAGCCGATCGTCCCCGCCGTCGTGCGAATTTTCACGAACTCATTCCGCTTCGCCAGCATTTCCACGTGCTCGCCGTAGTGCAGCTCGCCGACCTCCTGCCGCACTTGCGCCACGCTACTCAGCAACGCAGTGCTGCGTGTGCTGACGTACGCTTCGCCGATGTACTCGTGCTTCGGCCGCACAATCCATGCCGCAATCACAACTAAAATTAATAATGGAATGGCAACCAGCAGCTTGCGCTTCATTCGAACTCACCGTTTTTTTCGTGCAAAGACCCGGCGCTGCGTCCAAAAGCGGAGCTGAAGTAGTTTCGGCTAGGATTCATCTTTCTCCACAGGGCATTGAATAGTGAATACAAGATTGTACCCGAATCCCGAGGGTCGCGGCCTGGTGCGGACGCGCGGTCTGGTAAAATACCGGATGTTCTGAATCGTTGGCCTTCTAAGGACCAATCAAAAATGAATTTCCTGAATCGTTTGCAACCGCTCGGACTTTTGCTTCTGCGTATCGCGTTAGGCGTGATCTTTATCACGCACGGATACCCCAAGCTGGTAAAGTCCAGCACAGACATGCAGCACATGTTCGTGCAGCACGGCCTACCTGCGCAGTTTGTCTATGTCGCCGGGGTGCTCGAAGCGTTCGGTGGCGGATTGTTGATGCTGGGCCTTTTCACGCGTCCAGCCGCGCTGCTGCTCGCTATCGAAATGGGAGTGGCCATCTGGAAGGTTCATAGCAGCGGCGGAATCCTGGCCGTGCACCTGTATGAATTTCCGCTCGCCCTCGCAGCGGCGTGCTTCGCTTTGACTACGGTTGGGGCCGGCGTGCTTTCCGTTGACGAAGGTCTGCTGGGCTCCGGCGGGAAGAAATTCCGCGCGGCGAAAAAGCCTAAAGACTAACGCGCCTCTAATTTCAGGGCGCCGCCGTCGTTTGCGTTACCACCTGCACGTATTGCGGCTCAAGCGGCAAAACAATCCACAAAATCAGGTAAACCAGCAATCCAGTTCCCGCGCAGAAAAAGGCCAGCAGCCAGAGCACGCGCACCAGCGTCACATCCACTTCAAAGTATTCTCCCAAGCCGGCACAAACACCGCCTATTTTCTTGTCCCTGCTCGAGCGCATCAGTTTCTTGTTCTGCCCGCGCGGAGCAGGCGCCGCCTGAGCGGGTCCTGCATTGGGCTGCCTTGCGCCGCAGTTGTAGCAAAAGTTGGAGCCGTCCGCGATAACTCTCTGACAAGCCGTGCAGATCATGGTGTCACTCCTCGTCGGGCGAACCTCGCCCGTCTCCAATAATAGATACGTGGGAATGGAAAGAAAAGTTTCCTGTTTTTGGGAGCGATTCAGGATTAGTAGTCGAGCAGCTTCTTTACCGTAGTAACCACGGCATCCGACTGCGGCAAAATCGCGTCTTCCAGCTTCGGCTGGTACGCACAGAACGTATCCGTCGCCGCAATGCGCTTCACCGGCGCATCCAACTCCTCAAAAAGCTCGTCCGCAATCCGCGCCGCGATTTCCGCGCCATAGCCCCAGCTTTGCATGTCTTCATAAGCCACGATGACGCGATGCGTTTTGCGCACGGTCGCCGCAATGGCTTCCCAGTCGTATGGTGAAAGCGACCGCAAATCAATAATCTCTACCGAAATGCCTTCGCGTTCGAGTTGCGCCGCCGCTACTTCGGCTCGGTGCACAAACGCCCCGTATGTAATGATGCTGATTTCCTCGCCTTCTTTCACCAACCGCGCTTTGCCGAACGGAATCGTGAAATCCGGTCCAGGATATTCCGAACGATTGTACGGCTGGCGGTAAAGGTGCTTGTGCTCGAGGAACATCACCGGATCGTCGCAGTGAATCGCCGTACGCAGCAATCCCGCTACATCCAGAGCCGTCGAAGGCATCACCACGCGCAATCCGGGGCAGTGCGTGAAAATCGATTCGCCGCTCTGGCTGTGGTACACCGCGCCGCCCGTCAAATATCCGCCAATCGCAACGCGCAAAACCGCCGGCGCCTTGAACGCTCCATTCGACCGCCACCGCATCACGCAAAGTTCATCGCGAATCTGCATCATCGCCGGCCAGATGTAGTCGAAAAATTGAATCTCCGCCACCGGCTTCAATCCCCGCGTCGCCATTCCAATCGCGCGGCCTACAATCGCCGCTTCGGCCAATGAAGTGTTGAACACGCGTGACGACCCGTACTTCCGCTGCAATCCTGCCGTCGCCTTGAAAACTCCGCCTTTGCCTTTCACTTCCTTTAAATTTTCTTCGCGGCTGCAATCGGCAACGTCTTCGCCAAACACCGTAATCCGCTCGTCGCGCGACATTTCATCGTTCAGCGTCGCGGAGACCATCTCCACCATCGTTTTCTGCGCGCCATGCAATTGCGGCTGCGCTTCAAACGCGCTCGATGTGGGATCTACATCCGGCGAATAAACGTTCACGTAAATCGAATCAACGGAAGGAACTTCCGCCGCAAGCGCTTCATCCGCCGCATGGCGAATCTCGTGGTCAACTTGCGATTCCAGCGCTTCAATTTGCTTTTGATCCAGAATTCCTTCGCGAACCAAAAACAAAGAAAATTTGGAGACTGGATCGCGGTGCGCTTCTTCTTCCCGCTCTTCCGGAACCTTGTAAAGCTTTTCGTCGTCGGAAAGTGAATGCGAATACGGCCGCGTCACATGCGCGTGGATGAACGCCGGCCCCTTGCGTTCGCGAACATATTCCACCGCTTCCTTGCAAACGCTGTAGCTCTCGATCGGGTCCGTGCCATCGCACTCCGCAACATGCAAGCCGGGAAAACTTTGCACGAGCTTTGAAATGTTCCCGCCCGCCGTCTGCACTTCAATCGGAACAGAAATCGCATAACCGTTGTCTTCCACGAGATAAACAATCGGCAGCTTTTTCGCACAAGCAACGTTCAGCGACTCCCAAAACTCGCCTTCGCTCGTCGCGCCATCGCCCGCAGACACGTAAACAATTTCATCGCTCTCGTGCCGCGCCAGTTCTCCGAGCGGCGCTTTTTTCGCCTGCGCCACCGCCTTCGGATGCGCCTCGTAATACTGCGTCGCTTCCGCCGCGCCCACCGCTTGCACAAACTGCGTCCCGGTACACGAAGATTTGCTCACAATGTTGAGTTTTGGATGTCCCCAGTGGCTCGGCATCTGCCGCCCACCGGAGCTCGGATCGTCTTTCGCGCCCACTGCCTGCAGCAGCATTTCCAGCGGCGTCACGCCCACCATCAGGCAAAACGCGCGGTCACGATAGTACGGATAAAGCCAATCCACGCCGGGACGAAGAAGAAACCCCATAACCGCCGTGACCGCTTCATGCCCGGCGCTGGAAATCTGAAAATAGATCTTGTTCTGCCTCTTCAGCTGGATCTCTTTGTCGTCCAGTCGCCGCGACATGTACATCGCGCGATAAATCTTTATGAGGGAGTCCCGGCTCAGGCCTGCGTGCCGGTCATTTTTGGGAGCGTCAACCTTGGGCTTGACGCGGGTCTGTAAGGCCATTCGGTGCAACCTCGAAGTAGGCGTCGAACTACGACCCTCGGACTAGGAGTTGATGCGAATTCCCCTGCAGTCTCTAATTATACCGGAATCAGCTTTGGCGCTGAAAACCTGCGCCGTGCCGTTCCAGATCTTCAAACCGCGTTTCAACGTCCGCGAAGCCTGCGTCCGCTTCATGCAGCGTCTTCGGGGAGGCGCTCTTGAACGGCTCTTCAGCGGGAAACCGCTTTAATAGACGCTGTTCCGTGAGCTTCTCGTGGTTAGGCAATGCGAGCCGCAGAATCAGTTTGATGTCCGCCTTGGAAGATACCAATTTGGCTGGTTCGGGGTTAGCCTTCTTCTTCTCTTTGGAGCCCTTCGCGCCTTTCGCGTCCGCCGCCTTACTGGCTGTTTCCTTTGGCGCAGCTTCCTCAGCGGAAGCACCGTCTTCCTTCCGGTCAAATTTATAGAGCATCTTCTTGTCGAGCCGGAACGCCTGCTTCCACGACTCGAGCTTGTGCCGTGCCTGCTGCGCCTTCTCTTCATCACTGCCAAACTCAAACGTCAAATAAATGTGGGCCATAAAATAAGTCTGCGTCCCGCGCCGCCCCAAGTCAAGAAACGTAGCTCATTTTCCCTCCAAAAACTCCAATATCGGTAAAACCGCCGCTTGGCATACTTTCGCAACCTGGGTGCAAACCCACGCGCGCTAAGAGAATTCCTGCATCGCCAAAACTGGAGTATCCTTAATGAGCATCACTCGGAGACGGTAATAGAGTAATGTCGGAACGAAGCGAGCGGCGGACACGCAGATGGGCAGCACTCTTCTGCCTGCTTGCCGTCGTTACACTCGAAGCTCCTTTTGCCCAAGCGGCTTGGACGTCCCGCCAAATGGCCTGCTGCGCTTCCGGACATTGCACGATTCCCGGGCACCACCACCAACCTACGGCAGCCCAGGACGAAATGCCCATGCAGTGTGGCCACAATATGAGTCAAATGTCCGACTGCAAAATGTCCTGCTGCAAGACAACCGAAGAAATTGCTGTAAGTTCGCATCCGTTCGTAATGCCGCATTTCCAAATCACGATAGACCTTCGCGCCGGGACTCCGGAAATATCTCAATCCGCGCCACAAATGATTTCTCGTAACGATAAGCCTCAGTCTCCTCCTCCGCGATTCTCCCTCACATAGACGCAAGCGCTTCTCCCCGTCTTTCTAAATTGGCCAACCCTGCGGCGCATGTCCCTCGCGGGCTTCATTCCATTCGGGAGAAAACTTTCTATGTTTCGCTGTTCTCGCAAGTTGGGCTTTTGTTTTTTGTTTTTGAGTTTTTTTCTCTTTATTTGTTTCCTGTTGCCGCAAGCGCAAGCCAGCATTTTTGGCACGGTCCGCGGCATTGTTCACGACGTACAGCATCGTCCCATTCCGGGAGCGCACGTGGAACTTCGCGCCGCGCAATCCGATTGGAAGCGTTCCACAATCACCGACGGCGAAGGCAGTTTTCAAATGGACGCCATTCCCGCGGGCAATTACATACTGCTTATTTCCCACGACGGCTTTCGCGATTTCGAACAGGAGGTTAGCGTCGCAGCGGACACTGCGCCGCTGCGGCATTTCCCTCTGGAAATCGCGAGCGTCACCCAAAAAGTGGAAGTCCACGCCGAAGCCGATCGCGTGGACCCAACCTCCTCCACCTCTTCCGCCACGATTACGCGCGCGGAAATTGCCGAACTTCCCGGCGCATCGCGTACCAACAGCCTCGAATTCATCACGAGCTACACTCCCGGCGCGTACATGGTGCATGACCAGCTTCATATTCGAGGCGGCCACCAGGTTTCGTGGCTCGTGGACGGCGTTCCGGTGCCCAACACGAACATCGCCGCGAACGTCGGCGCGCAATTTGATCCCAAAGATATTGATGTGGTCGAAATTCAGCGCGGCGGCTACTCCGCCGAATACGGCGACCGCACCTATGGCGCGTTCAACGTCATTCCGCGTTCCGGATTCGAGCGTGACCGCGAAGCGGAACTCATCGCAACTTACGGCAGCCATCACTCGACAGATAGCCAGCTCAGCTTCGGTGATCACAGCGAACGCTTCGCCTGGTACGCCAGTGTCAGCGGCACTCGCTCCGACGTCGGCTTGATGCCGCCCGAACCGCAGGAATTTCACGACAACACGAGCGGGCTCGGCATTTTCACTTCGCTCATCTTCAATGCTTCGCCGAAAGATCAGTTGCGTTTTGTCGGCTCCGCGCGCGGCGACTATTTTCAAATTCCGAATACGCTCGAACAGCAGGAAATCGGCATGCGCGACATCGAACGCGAGCGCGATGTCTTCGGTAATTTTTCCTGGGTACACACCGTAAATCCCGGCGTGCTTTTCACGATCGCGCCATTTTTCCACTGGAACCGCGCGGCCTACGACGGTTACCTTCCCACTTCCGGCGCAACACTTGATGACGCACCCATCACCACCGATCACAACGACTCGCACTACGAAGGCGGCCTCGCAAGCCTCAGCGTCGCGCGCGGACGTCACAACGCGCGCTTCGGTTTTTACGGCTTCGCGCAGCAGGACGATTCCTTCTTCCGCGTCATCAATACGGACGGTTCGACTTCTCCCTCTCCCCAATCGAGCCAACCGCACGGCTCGCTTTTCAGCGCATTTGCAGAAGACCAACTGCGTCTCACGAACTGGCTCACGTTTAATGGCGGCCTTCGCTATACGCATTTTTCTGGCGGCGTGACGGAAGACAAGACCGACCCGCGCCTCGGCGCCGCATTGCGAATCCCAAAACTGAATTGGGTTTTCCGCGCTTCTTACAGCCGCTACTACCAGGCGCCGCCGCTCACAACCATTTCCGGCGAACTTCTTACCAATACCGGCTCCGGTTTTCTTCCTCTTCATGGAGAAAGCGACGAGCAGCGCGAATTTGGCCTCGCTATTCCTTTCCATGGCTGGACGTTTGACTTCAGCAATTTTCAGACCCACGCCTTGAACTTTTTCGATCACGATGCGCTGGGCAATTCCAACATTTTTCTTCCGCTCACCATCGAACGCGCGCGCATCCACGGCTGGGAAACGACCGTGCGTTCTCCGCGCATTGCAAAACGCTTTGACGTTTATCTGACCTATTCCAATCAATCCGTGGAAGGAGCGGGCGTCGTCACCGGTGGCCTGCTGTCCGATCCCGGCCAGCTTTGTGACGGCGGCGGCTTCTGTTATCTCGATCACGATCAGCGCAACACGCTCGCGGCTGGATTCCACGCCTCGCTGCCCTGGCAAACTTACGTCTCCGGGAATCTGGGCTACGGTTCTGGCTTCCTGAATGGAGACGGGCCGCAGCATCTTCCCGACCACACGGAGTTTTCGCTTTCGCTCGGAAAATCCTTCGGCGAAAAATTCAGCGTGAACTTCACGGCCCAAAACATCGGCGATTCGCGCTACCAACTCGATAGTTCCAACACGTTCGGTGGAACGCATTGGAACTATCCGCGCCAGATTTCCGGTGGCATCCGCTATCGCTTTCATTTTTGATTCCGGCAGGCTACACTTTTCGCGGAATTGAGAGGCGATGGAGTTCGCCATAACCGTCCAGCGACAGAATCGGTGGACTGATGACTCCTGGCTGCCGTGCGGCGCCAGGAGTTTTTTGTTGGCGCCAATGAAATTTCGCGAGAGGTGAGCGAGTGAAGATTTTCCTGATTGCCTTGTTTGGCGCGATTGGCACGCTCGCGCGCTACGGTTTGCAAGGCGTGGTGCAGATCCGTATGGGTGGGACTTTTCCTTACGGCACGCTACTCATCAATCTCACCGGATGCTTTCTGCTTGGATTGATCGGCCAGTTCACACTGAATCGTATGGTCATTTCTCCGGATTTCCGCATGGCGATAGCCGTGGGATTTTTCGGCGGATACACGACATTTTCCAGCTTCGGATGGGAGACCGCGAAAATGCTGGAAGACGGCGAATGGCTGCGTGCTTCCACATATATTGGTGCGAGTGTGATTGCGGGATTGTTGCTTTCGATTGCGGGGATTCGCCTGGCCAACCGGTTTTAGGATTTGCTGGAGATTGCTATGACTCACGAAAAATTTGAAGGCGAACGAACGCTGATGCGAATTCACATCGGGGAATCGGACAAATGGCACGGAAAGCCACTGCACGAAGCGCTCGTGGAATTGCTGCGCCGCGAAGGATTTTCCGGCGCTACCGTCTTGCGCGGAGTCGCGGGCTATGGCGGCTCGAGCGTCTATCACACGGACAAAATCCTGCGGCTCTCACAGGATCTGCCGATTATTGTGGAAGTGATCGAAACCGCCGAGAAAATTGAAAAGATTTTGCCTCGCATGGACGAAATGGTGGACGGCGGCCTCGTCACACTCGAAAAAGTGCGCGTCATTCTCTACCGCGCTGCAAAGCGGTAACCGCGAGAGGGCTGCGCTTCTCCCATTCTCCGTGAACAATCTGGAATAAATCTTGTATGATGCCACCGCACAAGATTCCGGAGGCGGTCATGAATCGCAAAGCATTTGCCGCAATCATTTCTTTTCTCTCCGTGTTCACGTTTCTCGCCCTGTTGTGTTTCCCGAGTCCCGCAACCGCATGGGACAACGGGGTCGCGCTGACGCCTCCGATGGGCTGGAACAGTTGGAACAAGTTCGCCTGCAACGTGAGCGAGGACATGATCAAGTCCATGGTCGACGCGATGGTCACAAGCGGAATGAAGGACGCGGGATATCAATACGTGGTGATTGACGATTGCTGGCAAGTGAGCCGCGACGAAAATGGATTCATCGTCGCCGACCCGCAGCGATTTCCTTCGGGGATGAAAGCGCTGGCCGATTACGTTCACTCGAAGGGATTGAAATTCGGATTGTATTCGGACGCGGGAAAGAAAACCTGTGCAGGCCGGCCGGGAAGCCAGGGACATGAATTTCAAGATGCGCTGCAATATGCGCGCTGGGGCGTGGACTATTTGAAGTACGACTGGTGCAACACGGATACGCGCAATGCTCAAGAGGCATACTCCACGATGCGCGATGCGCTGGCGGCAACGCACCGGCCAATTGTTTTCAGCATGTGCGAATGGGGAACGGCAAAACCCTGGCAGTGGGCGCAGAGCGTTGGAAATTTGTGGCGCACAACCGGCGACATCCAAGATCACTGGGAAGGCAGGCAGAAATGGCCGGACGGAAGCTGTTGCTCGAACGGCGTGATGGACATTGTGGATCAGCAAGTCGGCCTCGAAGGCGCGGCCGGTCCCGGCCACTGGAACGATCCGGACATGCTGGAAGTAGGCAACGGCGGAATGACGACTCTGGAATACCGTTCGCATTTCAGCTTCTGGTGTTTGCTGGCGGCGCCATTGATTGCGGGAAACGATTTGCGCTCGATGACGCAGGAGATCCAGGCAATCCTGACGAATAAGGAAGTGATCGCAGTGAACCAGGACACGCTGGGGATGCAGGGGCGGCGCATCCGTAAAGATGGAGACAAGGAAGTGTGGATGAAGCAATTGAAAGACGGCAGCCGCGCGGTGATCTTGTTTAACCGCGGAAAGAGCGAGACGGAAGTCTCCGTGTCTTGGACGGAGCTCGGATATCCAGACCATGTTTCGGCGAGCGTGCGCGATCTTTGGGCGGGAAAAGATTTGGGCAAAGTGACGGGCAAGTACGCTGCAAAAGTGGCGTCGCACGAGACGTTGGTGCTGCGAGTGACACCATAGAGCCCTTGCCACGGGGTACCCTCCTCCTAGCTTCTAGCCCAAACCACGCGTCAAGCTTCGATACAGAAAAAGCGGCGCCCCGCCTGCTGCGCCCAAGATAAGCAGGGTCGCAGTCCATCTATACGTTCGGGTGAAACGCACTCGATTGGTCTTCTCCGTGAATTGGTGTGGAGTTAAGCTGTGCTATATCGCAAGATTCGCTAAGGTTTCAGGTAGGGAGGCACGCATGAAGAGAAATTGGAGCACAGTCTTTGGCGCATTGATCTTGGCGAGCGGGCTGAGCGCAGCGATCGCGACACATGAAGCGGTCTCTGGTAACCAAGTAGGCGAACTGAAGGTAACGATACGAGAGTGGGATGTGCCGACCAAAGGCGCGCATCCGCACGATCCGGCTGTGGGCGCGGATGGCGCGTTGTGGTTCACCGAACAGATGCAAAACAAGATTGGGAGAGTTGATCCGGTCAAAGGAGAGTTCAAAGAATTTCCGCTGAAGGTAAAGGACTCCGGGCCTCATGGACTGGTGGCCGACCACGAAGGGAATATCTGGTTTACAGGAAATTTTGCGCACTACATCGGCAAACTTGAACCGAAAACTGGGGCGGTGATGGAATACAAAATGCCTGATGAGAAGGCCGAGGATCCGCACACGGCGGTTTTTGATGCGAATGGCATTCTTTGGTTCACAGTACAAGCGGGCAATTTTGTCGGGCGTCTCGATCCCAAGAGCGGAAAGGTTGAGCTACGAGCTGTTCCCACGGCGGACTCGCACCCATACGGAATTCAAGTGAACAGTCAAGGTGTGCCGTTCTTCTGCGAATTCTTTACTAACAAGATGGCGAGTATCGATCCCAAGACCATGGCCATACGGGAGTATCTGCTGCCCGAGGGCGTGAGGCCGCGAAGAATTGCGATTGACGTCGAAGACCGCGTGTACTTTACGGATTACGAAGGTGGGCACTTGGGTCGGCTCGATCCGAAGAGCGGCGAAGTGAAGTTATGGGACTCGCCGGGCGGCGCGAAAGCGAATCCCTACGGCATCGTCGTTACGCCGGACGGAATGGTTTGGTACAGCGAATCGGGAGTGAAACCGAATACGCTGGTGCGCTTCGATCCTAAATCGGAGGTGTTTGCGAAAACGAATATCCCGTCCGGAGGAGGGACAGTGCGCAACATGGCGGCAACGGCCGACGGGCGCATATATATTGCGTGCAGCGGCGTCAACAAAGTGGGTGTTGTAGAGCCGCAGGCCAAATGAAAGCTTAGTGGGAAACCTGAAGATCGAGGTAGAAAAGTGGCGCCGGGACATGGAATATCGTGTCCCGGCACTCTCGTCTTAGCCCTTCGGGGTAACGCGTTCGGTCTTCAGTTCCTCGCGCGGCGGTTGGAGTAGAACTCGAGGCATCGTCACTGGCTTGCCGTCAGCGTTGAAATAGCTGACGGGTTTTTTCCCGATGTGCTTGTCCAGTGGCGCGTAGACAACCCGAATGACCGGAGTGATGTCCAGTGCCGTCGCGGAGGCGGGCGAGTGCAGGATGCCGACGGTGACGGATTCGACGCGAGTTCCCTTCTGTTCTGGCGGGTGCCAGCCTTTTTCGACCAGGCCCCGATAGCGGCGTGCTTCTTCGATGACCTTTGCCGGAATTTCCGGCCAGTGCACCTCCAGAAAACCGATGTCACCGTTGGGAACCAGGCCAATCGTGGCGCGCGAAGAAAAAACGGGAACGCCGCCGATCTGGCGTGACGTCAGTGCCCATTTCTTCCCTGGTTCGATCGGATCCAACTTCAATTTCCCCGTTTTGGACTCGCGCTGGCCTACCTGCGTCTTCTCCTGAACGACTCTTTCAGTGGCAATTTCTGCGCTGGGAATTTTGAGGCGCTCCAGAAGTTCGTGACTGCGTTTCAGAAGCATTTCGTCGGCATCTTTGTAAATTCCCGTTTGCTTTGTGTTGGAAAAGCGCTTGTCGTAGGCGATATAGGTACGGCTATCGAGGCGCTGAGTGAAGGTGATGTTCTCCGTGCGAAGGCCGGAGAAATTATCCTTGTGGCCCGCGTCTACGGCGCCCTCGAGCTTAAGGCCGAGGGATTCGACCGCTGCCTGTTTGGTTTTCTTCTGGATTTCCTGCTCTTCGGGCGAAAGGCCGGAATTATTTGAAGTTTCGGGATTGGATGGTTTGTTGCAGCCCAGGAGTGTGAAGGTCAATGCAGCGGCAAGAACGGCAGCGCCAAGAATGGATGCGAGCTTTTTGATATTCGTGTTCATCATCGGTCTCCTTTGCGGGGGCGCATTATTTGCAGACCCATTTCCAGGCCATCCAGTTGTTGGAAGGATTACCCCAGCCGCTGGTGACGCGTTCGTTTTCGCGGCGATTGATGGCGTCATCGCGCGTGTCGCCCGCTGCGGCGGCTACGGCGCAAACCTGATCTTGCACATCGATGAGGCCAGTATTCATCCACGCGTCACCGACGGGCAACTGGGGAAGGAACCAGAAGGGAGTGCCGGCAGTCTGAGCGCCGAATTCGTTGCCGCGGTCCTCGCTGTCCTGCGTGTCGTGATTCACATCGCCGGAATTGCCGGTGACCATGTGCAGACCGCCGAAGATGGGGAAGAGTTGCGTGATTTCCGGGAGTTCGGTCGGGCAGCTTGCATCAATCAGCATGAACTGCAAACGGCCGCCGCTATTGCCCCAGACGGAGGCAGTCGGAATGTGCGTGGTGTCCGGTTTTCCAAAATTGCCATGAGTGATGAAAAAATCTACTTGTGAAGTGGTGGTTTGAGAACTGGGGCAGGAACCATGGCCGGTGTAGTAGTACACCTGAGCCTTGTCGCTGCCGCCGCTTGCGTCCATATCGTTGGGGCTGCCTTTATCGCGAAAATCGGAACCCCAGACGTTACCGTCGGTCCATGCAGTGAAGACACTGTTCCCGGCAATGATATACCAGGCACGAAAGTCGTTGGCTTCCGCGATATCCTGAAAAAGGTCGCCGTTGCCGCCGTAATTATTGATTGCACCTGTCGAAAGAACGATCGCGCTTGCATTTACGGTTTTGGGCGCGCGAAGGCTGATGAAAAAACCAACCGCGACTGCGAACAAAAACACACCGAAGAGAAAGACAGTTCGTCTCATGGGGACTCCTGATCGAATTAGCAAAGTGGGGGAGAAGCCGTCAGACGAAAGGAGAGATTCGCGCGGGGCACGCTTTACTTGAGGCGAGTGTAGCGGCGGCGGTCTGGGATGTCAACGAAGTTAGTTTCCTTTCAGCTGATGACGAAAAATGCCGGGTTGCGTTGTGTTAGCGCGGATGCTAGGCTGAGCGAAGAAAAGGCGAATTAGGGGAAGAGGTTTAAATGGGTGATTCGCTGGCAGTTCGGCGAGCAGAAGAACATTCAGTTGCGGCCGTCAAACTCCGGGCCTCGATAGACAAAGCCAACGGGCGCGCGAGAACAGCGCTACAGGCGCTGGCGGAACGCGATCGGGACGGCGAGGTTTTGACCGCGGTGCGGCATTTCCCTGGGCGCGAGGCGCTGTGGGCGGAGTTTCCCGCTTGGGTGAACGAGGACTTGCGTGCGGCGTATGGCGAGAAAGGGATTTCGCGGCTTTACAGTCATCAGGCGGAGGCGGCTGAGGCAGTTCACGCGGGGAAAAACATCGTCATCGTCACGCCGACGGCTTCCGGGAAAACGCTTTGCTACAACCTGCCGGTGTTGAATCAGGTTCTCGAAAACTCCGACACGCGGGCGTTGTACTTATTTCCGACGAAGGCGCTGGCGCAGGATCAGCTTGTGGAGTTGTATGACCTTACGCAGAAATTAGAAGCACGGCAAAAAAACCGGTCTGAAGACTGGCCGCTACAAAAGGAAGAGACGGAGAGCAGCAAGAACACACAGATCGGAGTGTTTACTTACGATGGGGACACGCCTGGCGATGCGCGCAAAGCGATTCGCGAACGCGGGCACATTGTCCTGACGAATCCGGACATGCTGCACACGGGAATCCTGCCGCACCACACGCGGTGGACCCGGCTGTTTGAAAATTTGCGGTACATTGTGATCGACGAGCTGCACACGTATCGCGGTGTGTTTGGCAGCCATTTGTGCAACGTGCTGCGGCGGCTGCGGCGCATCGCGAAATTTTATGGACGCGAGCCGCAGTTCATCTGCTGCTCTGCGACGATTGCGAATCCGGGCGAGCTGGCCTCGCGGCTGATTGAAGACGAAGTGAACGTATTGAGCGCGAATGGAGCGCCATCAGGCGAAAAGACGTTTGTATTTTACAACCCGCCGGTGGTGAACAAGGCGCTGGGCATTCGCAGGAGCTACATCAACGAATCAGCGCGCGTGGCGCAGGAATTCTTGAAACACGAAATGCAGACGATGGTGTTCGCGAATTCGCGGTTGCATACCGAGGTGCTTCTGACATATCTGCAACAAGCGAATCCACAGCGGCCGGGGGGACCAGAAACGATTCACGGCTATCGCGGGGGATATTTACCGAATGAGCGGCGCGAAATCGAGTGCGGAATTCGTGAGGGGCGAATTCGCGGCGTGGTTTCGACGAGCGCGCTGGAATTGGGAATCGACGTCGGCTCGTTGGATAGCGTTGTGTTGGCAGGTTATCCCGGCACGATTGCGGCGACTTGGCAACGCGCGGGGCGAGCGGGGCGGCGCAGCGGAAGCTCATGCGCCGTGATGGTGGCGTCTTCTTCGCCGCTGAATCAATTTATCGTGCGACATCCGGATTATTTTTTTGGAAACACGCCGGAGCACGCCTTCATCCAGCCGGACAATCTGGAGATTTTGCTGAATCACTTGAAGTGCGCGGCGTTCGAACTGCCGATTGCGCCGGAAGACCGCTTCGGCGACGTGGATCTACCGGAGATTCTGGCGAAGCTGGCGGAGGCGGGTTATTTGCACCGCGCAGGGGATTTTTATCACTGGACGCAGGAAGCGTACCCAGCGGACACGGTGAGCTTGCGTTCGGTGACGAGCGACAACTTCATCATTGTGGACATTACGGGCGAACCGCGAGTGATTGGCGAAGTGGATTTTCCGAGCGCGCTGGCGACGGTACACGAAAAGGCCATTTACCTGCACAACGGGCAGCAGTATCACGTCGAGCATCTTGATTTCAAAGAGCGCAAAGCATACGTGAAAGAAGTGGATTCGGATTACTACACCGATGCGGTGAAGCACACGCAGGTGCGGGTGCTGGAAATTACGGGCGAAGAAAGGATTCAGAGCCAGAGGCATTCGGAAGCTCTGGCGCAACAAGTTGCGCCACTACAAAGAGAAACAGTGATTTCGCATGTGCGCTCCCATGGGGACGTGCTCGTGCGGTCGCAAGTCGTGGGATTCAAGAAAATCAAGTTTTTTACAAACGAAAATATCGGCGACGGAAAACTCGAGCTGCCGGAAAACGAAATGCACACGACATCCTACTGGATGACGCTCGAACGCGCGCTGCTGGAATCGCTTCCGTTTTCCGTTGGCGAGCGGCAGAGCGGCATGTTCGGCCTGCTGCACGCGCTGGAGTCCGTGGCAACCCTGCTTTTGATGTGCGATGGCCGTGATTTGGGCACAGCGATTGGAGAGCGGCCACCGGCGGCGGGTTCACAAGAAGTGGAGTTTGCACCGATGCGTTTTGAAGAGTACGCCTCCGGAAAGATGAAAGAATTCTTCGAACCGAATTTGTATTTGTATGACGCGTACCCCGGCGGAATAGGATTCAGCGAGCCGTTGTATCGTTCGCATGAATTGTTGTTGGAAAAAACACGCGAGTTGATTTCTGGATGCGAGTGCGAGGACGGGTGCCCGTCCTGCGTCGGTCCGGCTGGGGATTTGGTGCCGCGGGCGAAGGAAGCGGCACTCGCAATCTTACAAAGGATCTGCGCATAGATGCCGCTTTCTCTCGACAAATTTTCCAGGCTCGCTGCGCTAAAGCCCGTGAGGCAAACCGAGCGGACGGCGGAGCAGGCAAACGAACCGATACAGGGGGACGAAATTGCCCGGTTGCTTGGCGCTTTACCGCAGAAAACGCGATTCGGCGAGCATCTGGCCGTGCGGAATTGGTATTCGACGCCAGAATTTGCGGAACCCGCGGGCCAGGCGCTGGATTTACTAACACGAAATAAGGATGAAGCACTCTCGCGGCGAACTCGTGCGGCACTGGACAATCCGGATAAGTGGCTTTTTCTGGACACGGAAACCACCGGACTTGCGGGCGGAACTGGAACATACGCATTTCTAGTCGGAATTGGCTGGTGGGACGCGGGCGGCTTTCAGGTCGAGCAGTTTTTCATGCGCGATTTCGCTGATGAACATTCCGTGCTCAGCGAATTGGCAGAACGCGTCGCGGAACGTCCCGTACTCGTTACATTCAACGGAAAGACATTTGATTGGCCGCTGCTCGAGAGCCGATTCACGATGACGCGAAAAATCGCCGTGCCGCGGCTTGCGGCACATCTCGATTTATTGCATCCGGCGCGAGCGCTATGGAAGTTGCGATTAGGTTCGGTGCGATTGATTGAACTCGAGCGACAGGTTCTGGACGCGGAGCGGCTCGGATGGAATCGGACGGACGATGTTCCTTCGTCCTTCATTCCACAATTTTATTTCGACTATTTGCGCGGCGGCTCGGGGCGGCCGCTGGCGGGAGTGGTGCGGCACAATCAGATGGATTTGCGCGGGCTCGCGGCGCTTTTCGGCAAAATCAACACGATGCTGGCGGATGAAGAACTTGCGGAGACTGACGGGCGGGACCTTTTCGGACTTTCGCGGTTTCTACATCGCCGCGGGGACGCTCCGCGCGCGGCAAAAATGTGCACGAAAGCACTGGAGGCAGGACTGCCAGCCGAACACCGGCACCAGGCGTCGCGCGAACTAGCACTGATGGCCAGGAGGCGCGGCGATCATCTGCTGGCCGCGGAATTGTGGCGAAGCCTGCTGCAAGGCAGCCAAAGTGCGATCGAGGCGTGCGAACAACTCGCGATACATCACGAGCGGCGGGAAAAGGATTTCCGGCAGGCCGTGGAGTACACGCAACTCGGCTTGAGCAAGCTGCGCTCGGGCGGAATACGTCTCCGAGATCCTTACGCCGAAGCGCGCACCGTGCGGCAGGAAAAAAGCTTATTGCGAAGGCTGGCGCGGCTGCGGCAGCGACTTTCTAGTGAGTCCGCTCCGCCACTAGCGCAACAGAAGCGCTCGACCGCTGCCATAGCAGGGCGACTTTTGTAGGGTCCGCTGCGGGTTTCTGCGGTTGCTCCGGAACGGGCAGCCACTTCAAGTCGCTATTCCACTGCACGAAAACTTCGCGGTTCGCGCCTTCGAGCGTGATGCAATCCATGCCAGCGCAACGAAGAAACACGCCGCCGTCTGGCGTGTCAAAGGAGAAAAAGTCGGCGCGGCGGAGAAGATTCGTGCGCTCAGAATACTTTTTCTCTAGCGCTTCCGAGTATTGACCGAAGAATCGCGCGGCGGCTTCCTCGCTAGAGAGAGAAATTCGCGTGGCCAGCACCAGCTTCTTCGTCTGCTTGTTTTCGTAAACGGTGTAGTGATCGCCTTCCCAAGCCGAAGCCAGGGAAATGGCGCGCTTCGAATCGAGAAATTGCTTCAAAACCTCGCGCCAGCCAAATTCGCCCATCGTGTCGTCTTCTAGCTTTACCCAGTCCGGCCCAAGTGATTTTTCAAACGCAGGAACAGAAACCCGTTTCGGAACTCTTCCCGATTTGTAGAACGCCGGATGCAGAATCTGTTGCGTGGAGAGCGGCGGATTGCTGAACACCGCGGGCAGCGCGCTCCAGCCCACCGGCTTAAGTATGGCCGCGGTAAAAGTCATGCCCGTAAGATACGGAAACATCAGCGTGTCTTTGATGAAAGGCGGAGCGTCCTTGAGCTTGGGAGCACTACCGAGATCTCCCATAAGCATGGAAGGATCAAATTCCGGGAGGTCTTTTAAAGATTGACCCGTACCCAAGAGCATGTAGTCCACCATGGCCGCCATGGCGCTGCCTTCCAGAACAGCATCTCGAGCGAGCGTGGCGTCGCCGTTTGTGTGCACGGCTTTGGACCATTCCTCGATTCGAAAATACTGGTCTTCGAGCGCGTGGGTTAGTTCATGAGCCATGACGGGCTTTTGCTGCGTCAGCGGAATCCAATCCGCTATATAGAATTCGTGAGTTTTGGGGTCGTACAGTCCCGCGATCTGTTCGGTCATGAGATCGACCATAAAAGTGTCAATGTCAAAATTCCTGGGCAGGAGGCCAAAGGCTTCCGCCGCGCGGGCATCGGCGTAGCGCTCGCGCGGATTTTTGTCTTCGTCCATCTGACGAAGGATGTACGCGCGAATGTCCTCGCGGGAGCGGAGTGTATTCTTGACGGGTGTGCGAAGCTTCAATCCCGTGATTTCGCTCATTTGCTTGAGAACTTCGTCTGCTGCGGCGGCAAACTCAGCGGAAGACTCCCCGCCGGATGCCGGCGGCGCGGTTGCGGCTGTCTGAGCGGGCGAGGAACCAGCCAGCAGAAAGACTCCCAGACAAAAAACTGACAAGAATCTGTAGAAAAAATGGCTACGGGAAGAGCGTATTGTCATTTTGGCAGGATAGCAGAAGAGGCGTTCCCACGATTAGTTTCGGAGCGGAACAAACGAAGCCGTTTCGAAACGCATATCACGACCAAAATAGAAGAAAATTGCGACAAGCCGCGCAGAAGTGGCGTAACTTTCAGTAGCCTGTTCTGAATTCTTAACAAAATGGTAATCGCAGTGTACCCTATGGCTGCGGTGGTGAGTCTCCGAGGGACAAATGCTTCCTGGTCTTCGTCTGCGACAGGTACGCGAACGTTTAGGACTGACTTACCGGGACGTGGAGCGCATCAGCTTCGAACTTGCAGCGCGTCGCGGACGGCCGGAATTCGTGCTCCACTTGAGCCGGCTCGCCGACATTGAAAATCACAATGTCGTGCCAAGTCTGCACAAGCTCTACACGCTGGCGGTGGCCTATCACCTGAAACCACTCGAATTGTTTTCCTGGTATGACGTTCCCGTCGAAGAGTGCTTCGAAGACGGCGTGAACTTCCCTTCCCCGCAAACCCACCAAATGGCCCCGCCTTCCTCGATGAAAGTTCCTTTGCGATTTGATCCGGCGTTTGACCCGCGGCGCACGGACTATCTTTCACGAATGGTCGAGCGATGGGGGCTTTTCGAAGGCGCTCTTACGAACGGCAACGGCCGGCATTGTTATGGCTTTGTGGGATTGGAAGATCGGCGGATGGTGCCTTTGCTTCGGCCGGGCAGCGTCGTTTTGGTGGATACGGGCGTGCGACAAATGGAAGATGATTCGTGGACGTCGGAGCATGACAGGCCAATGTACTTCGTTGACATTCGAAGTGGTTATCGCTGTGGTTGGTTCCATCAGGATGGTTCGCGGCTGGTGATGCAACCGCACACGCTTTCGCGGTGTTTGCAGGAATCCTGGAAAATGCCGGATGAGGCGGAAATTGTCGGGCGTGTGGTTGGCGTCGTAATGCGGCTAAATGAACCCTGGCAATTCAGGTTTGCAGAATCCCAAGGAGCGCACGGAGGTTCGAGCAAAAGAGCTCTTTGAGGTACTCAGGCGAGTCCTCCGGCATAAGGATTCGATAGGCTTCCATCTGCCGCCAGTGCGTTACGGTTGAGCGAAGCGGGCCTTCCATTCCATCCAGACAGTTCTTCAAATCCTCTTCCTGCAAAACAAGCGGAGTTTCCAGAATCCGCTGAAACACTTCCTCGTGACATTGCTTCAACGCCTGCTGAATGGCATCCGCCGGATAGAGCGCAGCCAGGCCGGCATGTTCGTAACGGCCAGTGGAAAGATCCCGAAGCGATGCGATGTAGGTAAGACGTCCAAAATCATTTGGAATAGCAGCAAGAGTGGTCACCGCAAAATCGTGAATGATATGGCGATTCTGTTCGAGTTGAGTGTGAATGCTCACAGGCTCATTGTTCCGAACGCAGAACGTTTTGCAGGAAATCGATTCGGCGGGAAAGCCCGCTCGCATGATGGCGCCAGGAGGGTTCCATCATGCAAGACAAAAAAGTTTCCGTCCGACTCGGTCTTTCGCTTCTGTCCGTAGCAATCCTAGTTCCCCTCATTGGTAGCGTCAATCACTTCAAGAGAATTTCTAAAGAACAGATAAGCTCCCGGAGTTTACAAGCAGACGGTGCACCAATTCCGCCGCTTCCTCCACCCAAGAAGTCTTTGGTCGCAGACGGTGCACCAATTCCTCCACTCCCTCCGCCGAAGGGCTCTTTGGCTGAGTCTGGAGTGCTGGTTGCCGATGGCGCACCCATTCCCCCATTGCCGCCCCCGAAGGGCACACTCCTAGCCGATGGAGCGCCAATTCCTCCGCTGCCTTCGCCAAAGAACGCGGATAGCTTCTCCACTCTGGTCGCTGACGGCGCGCCGATCTACCCGCTCCCTCCACCAAAGGGCAGCAACAGCCGTGCCATTCAACTCTCGGCTTAAGCGGCGCTCCCGGCGGGCCGATATATAAGAATTATCCTATCTTGGCAGTGTATTAGCTGCCCAGGTTACAGTACTAACTATCAAACTGCGAAGTGCATCCTCGGTATTTACTACATTCTAAGAGCGTGCTAGGATGCGGTTCGCAATGGCAAGCATGGCCAATGTTTTGAAAATCTTGTGGGGTTGTTCATTGGCACTCCAGTTGTCTGTTCTCCTCTTAATCGTTGCGAAAAAGCATTATCAGACCTTCCCTGCAACATTTTCGTATCTTCTGATTGGCCTTCTCCAATCCCCCGTTGTTTACGTGGTTTACTCCACTTGGGGGTATAAATCGTGGCAGGCGTTTCGAGTCGGGTGGATCTCACAAGCCGTCGTCACGATCATGAGATGGATCGCCGTGTGCGAACTGTGCCATTTGATTTTGGGGCAATTCCGCGGCATTTGGGGGATCACCTGGAGAGCTCTTGCCCTTTCGGGAGGAATAGTTCTCCTGCTCACTTTGCTTCTCGGCCGCCACGACTTTTTGCTGATAATCAACACGTTCGACCTTGGACTGGAATGTTCGATGGCGACCGTGCTCGTGGTGTTTTTCCTTTTTGCGCGGTACTACCGAGTTCTGATTCATCCATCCCTACAATCCATTGGAATTGCGTTTTGTCTTTACTCTTGCTTCAGAACTCTTAATGACACGCTCCTGCAGACTTTACTAAGGAACTATGCAGCTACCTGGAACCTCGTTGACGAAGTGACGTATCTGGCTACTTTGGTGCTCCTTGCAAGCGCGGTATTGGCCTTACAGCCCAGGCCTGTGCAAAAAGTCGCACTTCTCCCCAGTGCGGTATATGCGGAATTCATTCCGCAGGTGAATGACCGGCTTATTGCACTGAATAACCGATTGAGCCAGTTTTTGAAAACATGAACCTGGTACTAATCACACTCGGAATTTTTGTGGCTACGTTGCTGGGACTATTGGTGTGGTCAGTAGGCAGAAAAAATGCAACAGGCAAGTCACCACCAAGTCAACGGGAGAGTCTTTCCCTGGCTTGCAAGCACCTGACCAACCTTCCTCAAATTCGACAGGCGCTCGAACCGGGTGATCTTACCTACATTGCAAATCGCTCAAACCGCGCAATTGCTAGAACCGTACGCCAGGAGCGTCGGCGCATTGCGTCGCTGTACCTGGAATCGCTGCGGGAGGATTTCGAGCAATTAATTGAGGCAGCTCAGGTTGTTGCCTCTTTGTCTCCAAAGGTGGAAGCGGGGCAGGAATGGAAACGCTTTTGGCTCACTCTGGAATTCAGGTGGAAGTATCAGCTGGTGCGCGCCAGGTTCACGACTGGCACCCCAGCTTTTGCGGGGTTGAGCAGCCTCGCGCTTCTTGTGAGCTCCTTGGCGCTGGATATTGAGAGAGCCGTCGCCAAGATTGGCGAGGCAGCCGCCCTTACGTCCCAACCTTCGTCATCAGCGGATCGTTGAAAGTTTTGCCCGGCTCAGCACGGAATCAATCGCACCAAGTAGTTGGAGAGCGTCAAAGGGCTTCTGGAGCTTGATTCCGTCCGTGCCCTCAACCAGGTTGGATTGTGAACTCTCTGCCAGCGCGCTCATGACAATCACGCGGTCCGCGAAAGCGGGGCGTTCGCGTTCTATCCATTCGCGGAGTCCTTTGCTCCCTTTACGGCCGGCAACTTCAACGTCCGTTAGAACAAGGTCGAATTCTCGGATGCGGAGAAGAGCTTGCGCCTCTTCCAGACTCCTCGCGGGAAATACCTGGTGATCGCGGTTTCTCAGCATCGCCTGCACAGCTTCCAGCACCGAAGTCTCCGGATCAACCAAAAGAATTCTGGCGCGATCTCCATTCGTGGAAGGCTTTAGCGCTTCTGCTTCCTTAACGGCAACTATGTCCTGACATGGAATTTCAATCAGGAACGAAGCGCCCTTCGGCGGTACGTTCTTTACGCGAATCGTCCCACCGTGCTCCGTGACGATTCCGTAGCAGATGCTCAATCCGAGGCCTGTGCCCTTGCCCACCGGTTTTGTGGTGTAAAACGGATCGAACACTCGCGTTGGATCCTTCACTCCGGGTCCGCTGTCCGTAAATTCCACGAATAATTTCTGTTCTCTGCCTCCCGTGGAAACCCATAAGTCTCCGTCTGGGGATGTTTCCAAAATCGCATCCACGGCGTTATTCACCATATTCAGAAATACTTGCTGTAGCTGATGCGGGTCTGCCGCGGTCGTCGGAAGATCGGAAGCCAGATCGAGGTGCACACGGATATTGTTCATGCGCAAATCATAATCGCGCAGCGCGAGCGTATCTTCGACAATCTTGTTGAGCGAGACAGGAATGCGTTCCGGCTTGTGCTGGCGCGCGAAGCTGAGAAGATTTTGCACAATGCGATGCGTGCGCTGCGCCTGTTTGTATAGCTTTTCCGAATACTCAACGCCTTGTGCATTCATTTGGCCGCTTGACGTCAGAAGCTGGCTGTAGCCAAGGATGGCGGTTAGTGGATTGTTCAGTTCGTGCGCGACACCGGAAATGAGCTGGCCGACCGCGGCCATTTTTTCGCTGTGCAGGAGTTGCTCCTGCGTTTTTCTTAAGTCTTCGTAGGCTTGACGCGTCTGCTCATAAAGTAGCGAGCGCTCGATGGCATTCGACGTCTGGCTTCCCACGGCAATCAGCAGGTTCACATCGGAAGGAGTGAATTCACGTGACGTACGGCTGCCGATTACGAGAGCGCCCATAACGCGGTCTTTCGACCAAAGGATAACCACATAGGAAGTTACGATCTGTTCCTTGCGTTGCGCGTCGCGAAAAACTTGCGGCAGCGGCAATCCCTGCGCGGAAAGAAATGTCGCGTGGACCGCTTTAATGTGATGCAGCAACTCCTGCGGAACTTTTGACGGCGGGAATGCGCGGGCGTATTCCGTACGATGGCCAACGGCGGCGACGCGTCGAATTGTTTCTTCGTTCTCGTCAAAAAGGTAAAGAGAAGTAGCGTCGAGATTGAAGAGCTCCGCTATCTGCCGCAGGGTGCGGTGCAACGAATCTGAGAGGTCCATCGATTCCGTTAGCGTTTTTGCGATGGAGTTCAAAACCAGGAGTTCACGGTTGCGCCGGCGAATCTCGTGTTCCGCCCGTTTGCGCTCGGTGATGTCGAGGAGAAAGCCCTGATAGGCCGTGACTGCGCCGGACGCTTCCCTGACCGCGATGGAGGACTCCATTACCGTCCGCACTTCTCCATCTTGCGTACGCAACTCGAATTCAAAATCCGCCACTGTTCCGTGATCTTCCAAGAGTTTTTTCAAACGATCGCGGTCCTGCGGATTTACGTAGAGCGAAGGAATCTCAATCGCCAAAAGCGACTCTCTTGTGGGATAGCCACAAATCCGCAGGAACGCTTCGTTGAAGTCCAGAAAGTGGCCCTGGGGCGTGGAAATGAAGACGCCTTCCTGAACGTTGGAAACCAACGTACGGTATTTTTCTTCGGCGCGCTTGCGTTCCGTAATGTCTTTCAGAACATGCACTGTGCCGAGCGCGCGTCCTGACGGATCGGAAAAGGTTGAATTCGACGCCAGAAAATATCCTGGCAGCCAGGGATCCGGATCGTCCCCTTCGCCGGCGCGTCCCTCGCAGTACGGGCAATTTTCGTAGCTGAGATTTTTTTGCGGAAAAAGATCACGAACGCTGCGGCCAACGTGAGCAGCCGCATCGCGCCCCGTCATGTGCCGCAATCGTTGATTCAGGCGAACGACGCGAAATTGCTGGTCGTGAACGAGAATCGGATCGCCGATGGAATCGAACGTGTACTCCCATTGCCGGTGCACGCTATCCACTTGCTCGAACAATCGCACATTCTGCAGCGTCAATCCAAGAAGGTTTGCGATGTTCGTAAGATAGGCGATTTCGTCCGCTTCATACTTGATGAAGCTGCTCGAGCCAAGGGCAATGATGCCGAGCGTGCCGTCTTTCCCACGCAGCGGAAGCGTGACGATCTCTTGCACCGCGCTTTCGGACATTCTTCGGCGCTCATTTTCGTCCTGCTCGTCTTCGTAGTGGAAAACGCTGTATTCCTTTTGCAGGACGCGTTTCGCCCAGTTTTCTTCAACGGAAATTGCGTGGTTTTTTTTGAGATAGGCTTCCGGGAAACCGACCGCGGCATGAATCGCGAGTTTCGCTTTCCCGGCCTCGCCTTCCAGCAGGCGCACCAAACCGTGAGTCGCTCCAACGCTCTCCACAACTTGTTTCAGAACGCTATCGAGTAATTCTTTCGCCGAAAGAGTCTGCGTGCTGGCGGCGGTAAGCAGAGTCAGCCGGCGCAGCTTGGCGTTCAGCTCTTCGTTTCTGGAGCGAGCGCCTTCCAGGACCAGAACGATCATTGCGATGCCTAGCGCGACGCCGAGCAGATCATCAAACGCGATGCGCATCAAAAAGAAAGGGCTCGCTGGCCAAAACGGGCGATCGACGCCGTGCACGGCGCTCAAGAGAAACAATCCAGCAAGAATTTTGGCGCCATACCCTTTGCCCGCCACACGCCAAAGCAACCAGCCACACGCCAGACTCAGCACGCAAAGAAGAATGGAGCTTTCCCAGCGGATAAAACCGAGGCTGGCAGCGGACGCGCGCCCCAGATAGACCAGGGTCATCACCGAGACCACGGAAAGCGGCCAAATAGCGAGAAAACGCTTTCTTGTGCCGATTCGGAAATTCAGAACAGCGCTTAGAAATGCGAAATGGCCGACCAGGCTGAGCCCGAGCGTCAAACCGTTTAGCGGCTGGTAAGACCAGGAAAGAAAGAAAAGCTTGGAAATCGCTGACCCCGTCAGTGCCAGCCACCCAGTCAGCCAGTGGCGAAAATAGGAAGAGTTGTGGTCCCTCTTCAAAAGGGCAAACAGCGCCAGGAGAACGACGTAGGCGGTCGCTTCGAAGAAAGCGATAGCGAGCAAGCCCTGATTTTGCAGCACGATGCGACGCCTCCCGGTTTCAGCAGCTGTGAGCAAGCGCCGTTCTGCCAGCGGGACCGAAGCTGCAAAGCGCGTTGCTTAGAGAGAAAACCGTTATCCGTGACGCTAACATGCTGTTTTCTGAATGGGCAAGGGTACCCCATGTCTTGTGTGACCTCTCGTATAATGACGACTGGGAGCCGCTCAACCGTGGACACCGAAAAAATACTGGTCGTGGATGACGAAGAAGCAATCCGAGAAGTTGTTTCGACCATGTTACAGGCAAAAGGCTATGACTGCGCTGCAGTCAACAATGGCCGCGCGGCCCAGGACTACGTCAAACGCGTCACCCCAGACCTAGTACTCAGTGACATGATCATGCCGGAGATGGACGGGATAAAGTTGCTGGATTGGCTGCGCGAATACGATCCTGAAGTTCCCGTAATTATGGTCACCGCGATTCATGATATTTCCACGGCGCTCGAAGCGATTCGCCGGGGCGCCTACGACTACATTCTAAAGCCATTCGAAAAGGATCAGCTCTTCCTGGGCGTCGGGCGCGCGCTGCAACACCGCCGCCTCATCATGGAAAACCGGAATTATCAGCGCAACCTCGAGCAGCTCGTCGAGGAACGTACGGCGCAATTGAGCGGAACACTCGCGCAGCTCGAACAATCCTACGACGATACGCTCGAAGCTCTAGGCAGCGCGCTCGACTTAAAGGATGCCGAGACCGAAGGCCATTGCCAGCGGGTCACGGCGTTTACGATTTCCATCGCGAAGACGATGCCCGTGCCGAATCCCTATTTGCCCGTGCTAGCACGCGCGGCGTTCTTGCATGACATCGGCAAGATGGCGATTCCAGACAGCATTTTGCGTAAGCCTGGTCCGTTGAACGACGACGAAAAACAAGTCATGCGTAAGCACTGCCAGATCGGTTACGACATGCTGATTCGAATTCCTTTTTTGCGTGACGCTGCGGAAATCGTCTTGGCGCACCAGGAATTTTTTGATGGTACGGGCTATCCGCGCGGATTGAAGGGCGAGCAGATTCCTCTAGGCGCACGCATATTTACCGTTGCAGATTCGTTGGACGCGATGATTAGCGACCGACCCTACCGCAAGGCTTTGCCCATTACCCATGCCCGCGAAGAGATTCGCCGCTGCGCCGGAACGCAATTCGACCCCAAAGTAGTGGACGTGTTTCTTTCCATTCCAGAGCAGCATTGGCTCGATTTGCGCGAAAGCCTGGGTTCCCCATTCCGCCTCGCGCATTTGAAGAGCCTGCAAACAACATAAGCTCTGCACAAAAAACCGATGCAACAAGAACGGGAGGCTGAACTTCAGCCTCCCGTTCTTGTTCAAGCGTTGTTGATGTGGGGGTTTCTCGCTAGAACTCATACCGCAGCGAGAACTGCATCACGCGGTTGTCATTCGCTTGTGCAGTGATCTGTCCAAACGTCGGCGAATTGATATTCGCGGACGGATCGGAGAAGTTCGTATGGTTGAGAGCGTTGAATGCGTCTGCCCGGAATTGAATGGCATGGCTTTCCGACCATGGCATTTGGAATCTTTTCGCCACGCCCAAATCAAAGTTTACAAATGCAGGACCGCGAAGGTTGTTGCGGTTGCCAATCTCTCCCCCGAACGGATTGCTGAGCGCACCAAGCGCTGTGTTCGGATCGGCGAAATACTGAATTTTCCCGCCGTCATCATGAATGTGGGTGGACAATGCAGAGGTCGATCCGGTGAGAACCGCCGGACTGTCAAAAACGAAACCGACCGGGAAAGAGCCTGTGTTCGTACTGAACGCGAAGCCAGAATGCGCGGTAAAAATACCGGAAAGCTGCCAGCCGCCAATGAGCGTATTCCAGCCCTTGTTGACGTTCCTGCCGAACATTCTGCCTCTGCCAAATGGCAGATCGTACACAGCGTTGGCTGTGAAGAAATGCGTGGCGTCGAAGTCTGAGGGTCCGCGGCATACTTTGAAGTTTGTGGCATCGCAAACGAGGCCACCTATGACGGTATTCGCAACGCTCGAAACGTTATCAATCGACCGCGAGAAGGTATAGTTGAAGTCAAACTGCAAGCCTTGCGACGGTCTCTTCCGCAGCGTCACCAACATGCCATTGTAGCTGGACGAGCCGAAGTTGCCGATGTAGGCGTTTGTAGAAAACTGCCCAGGCAGACCCACGTTGTTTGCAAGCAAGCCGGCTCCGTTGAGCGCTTGCAGTGTGTCCGACAAGTCGCCCTTCACCACTAGGCTTCCAAGCGCATCGGCGATAAGCTGCGTGGCGCCCGGGAAAACCTGATTCTCAAACCACGGTTGTGGTGTCACCGTGCTTAGCCCGTTGCGCACTTCCTGACTGAGTGCATTAAACGCCGAGAACAAGAATTGTCCCGAACCCGGAGTGGGGTCTTTAAAATTAAGCACTTGCCCCGCGTCAGCCTGAGCAAAGAGTTTCCGGCCGAGGCGGCCAACGTAATCCACCTCGAGGATGAAGTTGCCGGGAATTTCTCTTTGCACGCCAAATGTATAAGTGTATGCGTACGGAGTGTCGAAACGGTGGTCCACGGTGTAATTGAATTGCCCTTCCGCATTTCCGAAAGGAACACCAGTACTGTCAACAAATGGCGCTAGTGGATGTGTGACTGGCTGCGGAGTGTTGGTCACAGGTAGACTGCCAAGCGCCGTGAAGCGCGGGTCCGTCGCTAGATTGCCAAAGAGCGTATTCGATGTCGTGTTGAAGAGGTAGGACAACTGATCTTGGATAAAATTGATTGTATTCGCATTCACTCGATCGTGAACGATGGAAGCGCCGGCCCGTATAACGGTCTTTCTCTCACCAAAAATGCCTCCGAGCAAGCCGTTGCGGAATGTGGGGTTATAGGCGACCGCAATTCTCGGAGCAAAGTTGGTCGGGTCAGAATGATAGATGTCACGCCCTCCGCTATTCGCCTTTCCACCCAGGTCGTAGGTAAGGAAAGGAATGGCGGTATCTCCCCCGATCCCTTGCGCGGCCGCCGCCACGCGGTCATTCAAGTAGGTCTGAAAGCCGATGTCGGAAACTGACTGCAGGCCATTCGTCTCATAGGGTACTGAGAAATAGAGATAGCGCATGCCGTACGTGAAGGTTAGAGAGCTGGTCACACGCCAGGAATCCTGGATATAGCCTTCGTATTCGAAGTAGCGATAGTTGCGCACCTTTGCAGACCCTACTGGCTGCGCGGAACCATCGGTGTTCAAGTTGAAGTTTGTGTCAACAGAAGCAAAGCGTCCCAGCAGGAACGGGAACATTTGATCCCATTCCGTGCTGGCGACCGTGCTCGCCAGAATATCGTTCGGACGTTCGCCGGCACTAAGGCTATTCAGCAAACCGCCGAGCCCAATGCTGACAAAATTGAAATCGTTGATTTGCGTCGAAGTTTGGTGCTGTGGCTTGAACGTTCCACCGAACTGGAACAGGTGATGCCCCTTCGTCCAACTGAAGTCGTCGCGAATCGTCGGTACGGGCACGATGCGAAACTGACTTTGTAACGTCGGAAAAGGCGCGGATAGGAGCGATCCATTCGTCGTAGACGCCAGAGTATAAGAATTCGGAAATGCAGGCTGGAAGACAGATGGGAATCCGAGCCGCGATGAGGTGATGCCGAACACAGCTTGGTTAATCTTGGTGTTCGAGATGTTCCATGTATGCCCGATCGCGAACCCATAATCACGCTGCGTGATTTCTGAAGCGGGTGCCGGATCGCCCGGAAACTGCTGCGCGACGTTGTTGATGTTGTCCGTCCTTGATGAACGAACTATGTTGAACCTGCCGAACAAATGTTGATTGGGTGTCAGGTTGAAATCGACGCGAGACGTGTAGGTATTGAAAGCAAGCCGTACGGGAGCATTGAAACGAAAACCACCCGTGTTGATGCCATCCCCAGCCGAAAGATCGTTAGCCGACGGATATCTGCCGGTCACAAATGACAGCAATGCTGCGTTGGTGCCTATGTGGGCGGGGTCTAGCACCGCGAGAGAGTTTGGCCCCGTGGCCGGAGTGGAGCTAATGCATTGTGGTGCCGTTTGCAGCGTCGCAGACGCATCGCAGCCTGGCCCGTTGTTAATGTAATTGATGATGCCATTGCGAACGTTATCCAGTGGAACGGTTCTTAGCTCTTGATCTTGGCTGGCATCGCGCCGCCCTTCATAGTTGAAAAAGAAAAAGAGCTTGTCCTTCTTTACCGGCCCACCAAGGCTGCCACCGAACTGATTCCGAATCAGCGCCGGGCGATCAATACCGTTTTTGTTGTTAAAGAAGCTATTCGCTTCCGTGATTGTGTTGCGATGATATTCGTACGCATTCCCGTGCCAATTGTTGGTGCCGCTCTTGGTCACGAGCTGAATCTGCGCGCCGCTGCTGCGACCGAGGTCGGAAGTGTCTCCAATGGTAATTCCGCGAAATTCCTGTACTGCGTCAATCGGCTCATTTCCGACAGTAGCAAACGCCTGCCCGGTGGCTTGGTCGTTGGCATCAATGCCATCAATGGTGATGTTCCCCTGGTCCGCGCGAGCACCCGTCACCGCCCCGTTGCGATTGCCGGAAGGATCGTTGTTGTCGGTGATGACCACACCTGGCTGCAACCCAAGAAGAGCAGCCGCAGAGTCGCGCAATTGCACGGGCAAACTTTCGATCAGCTTCGAGCCGATCACGTTGCCAACTGTCGCATCGGTAGTGTTCAGGGTCGCTTCACCACCAGCCTGCACTTCCACTGTTTGTGTGACGACACCAAGTTCTAGCGAGGCATCCCGCTTCTCCACGACGCCCACACCGAGCGCCACTTTGTCGACAACCAACTTACGAAATCCGTCTTTGGTAAATGTCAGACGATAACCTTCGCCAGGTGCCACACGCAGAAATTGGTAATACCCGGTGTCGTTGGTGGTCGTCGTCGCGTGGATACCGGTGTTGTCGTTGTCGAGAGTGACGGTAACTCCCGAGATCGTGCCGCCACTCTTATCCGACGCAACACCGCTTACTGCCGAATACTGCTGAGCGTTCGCGTGGCCTACGGCCAGCGATACAAATGCAAACACAAACAGACCAAACATCCACAGGAATCTCTTCATGAATCCCCCAGACATGTCCTTGTTTAGAGAACTGTTGACTGACTACAGGAATCTATGTGTGCAAGTATTCGTCCATGACGGCGAATATTTGAATTGTAGTTTCCACGGTATCTGCCTGAAATTGCAGACGTTATTGAGCTGGACACAAAGACAAAAATGGAAATACAGAATTTATATTTGGGTTTGCATACTCTCTCTTAAATTTAGGATGTTTCAAACGAATGTTTAAATTTAGGTGGTGCCTGGAGACAAAGTAACCAAAATGGTTTTCCATTGAAACTGAGCGTTCCGCAGCTACGTCTCATATCCAAGGTGGAATAGCGAACCGCAGTAGAATCCCACAACGCTGTCGTATACTGGGTGCACTCACAAGGAAATGACTTCACCCGTACCATCGGCGGTTTCCTCGGAGCCCATCAGCCAGTTTGATTTGAGCGGGCAGTATGCCGCCATCGGCGGAGAAATTCGCGCGGCTGTGGAGCGCGTGCTCGCTTCGCAACAGCTTGTGCTTGGCTCGGAAGGCTCCGCCCTTGAGAGGGAGCTGGCTGAATTCTGCGGTGTAGCACACGGAATCGGTGTCGCCTCCGGAACCGACGCATTGATCCTCGCATTGCGCGCATGCAACGTTTACGCGGGCGACGAAGTGTTGATCCCGACGTTGACCTTCGTCGCGACGGGCAGCGCCGTAAGCGCACTCGGCGCTCGGCCTGTTTTTGCCGACGTGGATCGCGTGACGCTGAACATGGACATGGCCGATGTTCGCCGCCGCATCACTCCGCGCGCAAAAGCTATCATTGCAGTGCACCTGCACGGCCTGGCCGCCGACATGGACGCGTTGCGCGAAATCGCAAAAGAACACCGTCTGCCGCTAATCGAGGATAATGCCCAAGCCATCGGCGCAACGTACAAAGGTCGCCGCACCGGATCGCTCGGCGACATTGCTTGCATAAGCTTTTATCCAACGAAAAATCTGGGAGCCGCGGGCGATGGCGGAATGATTGTCACAAATTCCCCAGAGCTTGACGCGCGGGTGCGCATTTTGCGCAATCACGGCCAGTCCTCGCGGTATATCAGCACGGAACCCGGCTGGAATAGCAGGCTCGACGAAATTCAAGCAGCGGTTTTGCGCGTGAAGCTGCGGCATCTTCGGGATTGGCAGAAAGCGCGCCGCGAAAATGCCGCGAAATACATGAAATTACTGTCTGGGATTTCAGCTATTGGAACGCCAGTCGTGCCGCAAGGGTACGAACACGTCTTCCATCAATACACGATTCGCTCGAACCGCCGCGACGCGTTGCAGAAATTTCTGAGCGAACGAAAAATCGGAAGCACTATTTATTATCCTGTGCCGCTACACTTGCAGCCGCTTTATGCCGGACTTGGGCACAAAGCCGGTGATTTTCCGAATGCGGAGCACGTTGCGAACGAAATTCTTTCGCTCCCCATGTATCCGGAATTGACCAGCGACAAGATCGAGCGCGTAGCCGCAACTATCGCCGAATTCGCGCGCCAGTAGAGTGATCTATTTCCCGAAATAAAGCAGCGCCAGTAAGAAAACCCAAAGCCCGTCCATGAAGTGCCAGTAATAGGAAGTGACTTCGGCGGCGGCCATGCGCGTCATTTCCGATTGCCGGAATTTTCGAAAACCCACATAAAGCAGCGCGCAAATTCCTCCAAGGAGATGGGCGGCGTGCGCTGCGGTAAAAACGTAGAAGAATCCCGCCGCAAGCGTCGAGCTGGCGTAAGTTCCTGCCGCGACCAATTCGCGCCACGCAATCACCTGCCCGAGAACAAACACTGTGCCGAGTAGTGTCGTCAGCATCCACAGTTTCTTGAAACCGTTTTCGTCGGAAACTGCCAGCCGCTTGCGGGCGAATTCCAGCGTTGCGCTGCTCGCGAGCAGGACCAGCGTGTTAATCCAAAGCAGATTGGGCACACGAAAATTGACCCACTTGTTGCTCGTCGCGCGCAAAAAAAGAAACGCAGCCACAATGGCCATGAAGAACATCAAAATGGCTGCCATCGCCAAAGCGATCGCAATTGCATATTTGCGAGCCGAAGAATTTCCCGGCGCGCGCCGTTTGCCACCACCGGGGCCTTCGCCATCATCGCCGGAAGGCGGCTTCCGTCCCCCACCCCCACCAATGTCTTCGATGATCAGTTCAATGTCGTCCAGTACGGATGTTCCCGCCATATCCTTTTCTCGCTTCTAACGCAATTTCGCCATTTGTTCCGGAGCCAGATGTTGCGGCACAAAATCCTCACCGGCCAGCGGCACACCGAATTCATACGCGCCGCGATACACCACCGGCATGCCTCCGCCGAAATTTTCGCTGGGCGGCGGAGAATCTACAAACCATTCTAGCGTCGTGGCGCGCCACGGATTTTTACTGCCGGCGGTCTCGCCCCGCAGCAAGCTCCAAAAAAAATTGCAGAAGAACAAAATCTGCGCACACACGGTGCCCACCGTCGCGGTTGTAAGAATTGTGCGCAAGATTTGAAAATCACTGCCGCTCGATCCGGCGTGCGTCCGTTCCCACAAACCAAGCCAATGCATTGTCATGAAGAGGCAGTACACGCCCGCGAAAGTGATCCAAAAATGAATCTTGCCCAGAGTTTCATTCATGCGGCGGCCGAACATTTTCGGAAACCAGAAAAACAGCGCCGCCAGAATCGCGAAAGTCGCCGCGATACCCATCACCAGATGGAAGTGGCCAGTGACAAAGGCCTCGCCCGCGCTGCCGCCGGAGAATTCACGCCGCGCCAGAAAAATTCCAGATAGCCCGCCGGACAAAAACAGCGATACAAAGCCAAGCGCGAAGAGCATCGCAGTCGTAAGGCGAATCTTGCCTCCACGTAACGTGCCGAACCAACAAACGATGAGAAGTAGCGCGGGAACCCCGAGCGAGGACGCGAGCATGGAAAATACCAGCGGCGTGTACGGATTCAATCCGCTCGCAAACATATGCTCGCCCCAAATGCAGAAACCAAATAATCCGACGGCACACAATGCCAGCACGGCACCGCGTTCCTTCCACAACGGCCTGCGCGAATAGACAGAAAGCAAGTGCGTCACAATGCCAAAGCACGGCAGCATTGCCACGTAAACTTCCGCTTGAGCAAAGAACCAGAACCAGCGCTGCCAAAGCACGGGAAGCGCATTCGGCGTCTGTAACGTGCCTGAAAAAAAGTGTGTGCCGACCAGACGATCCGAAAGAAGCAGCGCGCTCGACGCCATCAAAATACTGAAAATCAAAAGGCTCAGAATGGCCGCAACAAACCACG
>Ga0210406_10000080_pt1 | contig 148178 bp, 128 predicted proteins | sample IncBWC30MmetaG_FD_155454 | JGI IMG/M metagenome (GOLD analysis project Ga0210406, IMG submission 155454) | Forest soil microbial communities from Barre Woods Harvard Forest LTER site, Petersham, Massachusetts, United States - Inc-BW-C-30-M | ecosystem: Environmental > Terrestrial > Soil >... | reverse complement strand
ATACATATGGTAAGGCTGATGGACATACTGCAACATTCGTTGTGCTTGTTGTTGGTGCATTCACCGTCAATACTAATGTCGGTATTGAATCACAACCTGTCGATCCCGTTAAGGTAGGGCCAGTGTAAGTGCCGGCTGCATTATATGGTGTACCGTTCCAGGTGTATGGTAAAGCTGATGAACAAACTGTTACGTTAGTCGTACTCGTTGACGTTGCATTGATCGCAAGGTTCAACGTTGCTACTGAATCACAACCTACCGAGTTAACCAATGTTGCCGTATAGGTTCCTGCCGTATTGTATGAAACTGTATTCCATACATATGGTAAAGCCGATGGACAAACAGTTACACTTGTTGTGCTCGTTGTTGGTGCATTGATCGCAAGATTTAATGTTGCTACCGAATCACAACCTACTGAGTTCACTAATGTTGCTGTGTACGTACCCGCCGTGTTGTATGAAACTGTGTTCCATACATATGGTAAGGCTGATGGACATACTGCGATATTCGTTGTACTTGTGCTCACTGCTAGCGTTGTCAAATTTAATGTAGCAACAGAGTCACAACCTACCGAGTTTACCAACGTAGCTGTAAATGTGCCGGGTGCTGCATGGGATACTGCGTTCCAAACATACGGATAAGCTGATGGACAAATCGCAACATTTGTTGTACTTGTGCTCACTGCTTTCACCGTTAGGTTCAATGTTGCTATTGAATCACAACCTGCTGCATTTACTAAAGTCGCCGTATAAGTTCCGGCTGTATTATATGGTGTACCGTTAAATGTATATGGTAATGCTGATGGACAAACTGCAACATTCGTTGTACTGGTTGTAACAGCTTTCACTGCCAATATTAAAGTAGGTATTGAATCGCAACCCGTTGATCCTGTTAATGTAGGACCAGTATATGTGCCGGCTGCATTGTATGGCGTACCATTCCATGTGTATGGCAATGCTGATGGACAAATCGAAACATTCGTTGTACTGGTTGAAGTAGCGTTTATAGCCAAATTCAATGTCGCTATTGAATCACAACCTGCAGCATTTACTAAAGTTGCCGTATAAGTTCCGGCTGTGTTATATGGTGTGCCGTTAAATGTATATGGTAATGCTGATGGACAAACTGCAACATTCGTTGTACTCGTTGTAACTGCTTTGGTTGTCAAATTTAATGTCGCAACAGAGTCACAACCTACTGAGTTTACCAATGTAGCCGTAAATGTTCCAGGTGCTGCATGAGATACGGCGTTCCAAACGTACGGATATGCTGATGGACAAATCGCAACATTTGTTGTACTTGTACTAGTTGCTTTTGTGGTTAAGTTCAATGTAGCAACGGAGTCACAACCTACTGAGTTTACCAAAGTAGCTGTAAATGTTCCAGGTGCCGCATGCGATACTGCGTTCCATACATATGGGTATGCCGATGGGCAAATAGCAACATTCGTTGTACTTGCGCTCACCGCTTTAGTTGTCAAATTTAAAGTAGCAACAGAGTCACAACCTACTGAATTTACTAAAGTAGCTGTAAATGTGCCGGGTGCCGCATGTGATACTGTATTCCAAACATACGGATAAGCTGATGGACAAATCGCAACATTTGTTGTACTTGTACTAGTTGCTTTTGTAGTTAAGTTCAATGTAGCAACAGAGTCACAACCTACTGAGTTTACCAAAGTAGCTGTAAATGTTCCGGGTGCTGCATGAGATACTGCGTTCCATACGTACGGATAAGCTGATGGACAAATCGCAACATTCGTTGTACTCGTGCTCACTGCTAGCGTTGTCAAATTTAATGTAGCAACAGAGTCACAACCTACCGAGTTTACCAACGTAGCTGTAAATGTTCCAGGTGCCGCATGGGATACTGCGTTCCAAACGTATGGATATGCTGATGGACAAACTGCAACATTCGTTGTACTGGTTGTAACAGCTTTCACTGCCAATATTAAAGTAGGTATTGAATCGCAACCCGTTGATCCTGTTAATGTAGGACCAGTATATGTGCCGGCTGCATTGTATGGCGTACCATTCCATGTGTATGGCAATGCTGATGGACAAATCGAAACATTCGTTGTACTGGTTGAAGTAGCGTTTATAGCCAAATTCAATGTCGCTATTGAATCACAACCTGCAGCATTTACTAAAGTTGCCGTATAAGTTCCGGCTGTGTTATATGGTGTGCCGTTAAATGTATATGGTAATGCTGATGGACAAACTGCAACATTCGTTGTACTCGTTGTAACTGCTTTGGTTGTCAAATTTAATGTCGCAACAGAGTCACAACCTACTGAGTTTACCAATGTAGCCGTAAATGTTCCAGGTGCTGCATGAGATACGGCGTTCCAAACGTACGGATATGCTGATGGACAAATCGCAACATTTGTTGTACTTGTACTAGTTGCTTTTGTGGTTAAGTTCAATGTAGCAACGGAGTCACAACCTACTGAGTTTACCAAAGTAGCTGTAAATGTTCCAGGTGCCGCATGCGATACTGCGTTCCATACATATGGGTATGCCGATGGGCAAATAGCAACATTCGTTGTACTTGCGCTCACCGCTTTAGTTGTCAAATTTAAAGTAGCAACAGAGTCACAACCTACTGAATTTACTAAAGTAGCTGTAAATGTGCCGGGTGCCGCATGTGATACTGTATTCCAAACATACGGGTATGCTGATGGACAAATCGCAACATTCGTTGTACTCGTGCTCACCGCTAGCGTTGTCAAATTTAATGTAGCAACAGAGTCACAACCTACTGAGTTCACTAACGTAGCTGTAAATGTTCCAGGTGCCGCATGAGATACTGCGTTCCATACATATGGGTATGCCGATGGGCAAATAGCAACATTCGTTGTACTTGCGCTCACCGCTTTAGTTGTCAAATTTAAAGTAGCAACAGAGTCACAACCTACTGAGTTTACTAAAGTAGCTGTAAATGTGCCGGGTGCCGCATGTGATACTGTATTCCAAACATACGGGTATGCTGATGGACAAATCGCAACATTCGTTGTACTCGTGCTCACCGCTAGCGTTGTCAAATTTAATGTAGCAACAGAGTCACAACCTACTGAGTTCACTAACGTAGCTGTAAATGTTCCGGGTGCCGCATGAGATACTGCGTTCCATACATATGGATATGCTGATGGACAAATCGCAACATTTGTTGTACTTGTACTAGTTGCTTTTGTGGTTAAGTTCAATGTAGCAACTGAGTCACAACCTACTGAGTTCACTAACGTAGCGGTAAACGTTCCGGGTGCTGCATGAGATACGGCGTTCCAAACATACGGATAAGCTGATGGACAAATCGCAACATTCGTTGTACTTGTGCTCACCGCTTTAGTTGTCAAATTCAAAGTAGCAACTGAGTCACAACCTACTGAATTTACTAACGTAGCGGTAAATGTTCCGGGTGCTGCATGAGATACTGCGTTCCAAACATACGGATATGCTGATGGACAAATCGCAACATTCGTTGTACTTGTACTAGTTGCTTTTGTAGTTAAGTTCAATGTAGCAACTGAGTCACAACCTACTGAGTTCACTAACGTAGCTGTAAACGTTCCGGGTGCCGCATGTGATACTGCGTTCCAAACATATGGATAAGCTGATGGACAAATTGCTGTATTTGTTGTACTTGTACTAGTTGCTTTTGTGGTTAAGTTCAATGTAGCAACGGAGTCACAACCTAATGAGTTTACCAAAGTAGCTGTATATGTACCAGGACCAGCATGTGAAACGGCATTCCAGGTATATGGATATGCTGATGGACAAATCGCTGTATTTGTTGTACTAGTAGTTGGTGCATTAATTACTTGAGTCAACGTTGTATTATTAGCACAGAAACTAGGATTTGATGTAAATGAATAAGTTATAGAACCTGCTGCTGCAGTGCTCACTGTAGCAGGAGACCAAGTACCTGTTATACCATTTGTTGAAGTGGTATTCAATACTGGAGCAGTAGCACCAATACATAAAGAAGGTAAGGCTGCAAACGTTGGTGTTGGCAATACCGAATTATATGTCATCGAAATAGAAGGTGCCGACGTAGTATCATAATTAAAAGTAGAATCGGTAACAGTCCCATCCCAAGAATAAGGAACCAATAAATAAGTATAGGTTGTCCCCGAAACAGCCGAAGCGTCTATATAAGATGTTGTTGTACCACTATTAGCAGTGCCATTGGGTGCAGTTATAGTAGTTAGTAAAGTTGTGCCACCAGGTAGTGATGCGGCAAAACTTGAAGGTTGAATTCTATTACTAATACCTACTGAAGTAGGAGCTGTAGTACCCACTCTTCTCAAAATAATAAATCCTGTATAAGTTGCCTGACCAGAACCCGCTGTAGGGAAAGTTGTAACAGGAGTCCAGTTAATTGTTTTTGTACAAGGAACTACAGACAAAGTTGGTTGTACTGTTGGTATTTGTGATAGCGTATAAAAACTATCAGAAATACTGACAGCTGTGATTCCGGCGCTATTAGTTGCATATCCTAAATGATAATATTTAGTTTGCGGGCTTAGTCCCGTAGTAACAGGAGTTGTGTATGGTACATGCAAAGTAGCAACCGGAATTGATAAAGCAGGATTAGTAGAATCCGCTGCTAAAGCTGTACCGTAAGCTGTACCACTACTTACAATTGAAAGTGTTGCACCAACAGAGTTACGACCTGAAGAATCAACCGTTGCTCCTAAAACTGCTGATGTTGCTGTAATATTACTATGTGTAGGCTTAATTACAACAGGCGGTTGGTTACAAACGACCAATGTTGCCTGAGCAAATGTATTATTGGCTTGATAAGTTGCCGTGCTGGAATTAAACCAGGAATATTGAGCATCTCTTCCTGATGCACTATTTGCATCATTTACCTGCACATCTAATCCAATGTTCTTATGATCATACGGTACACCATAAATGTGTGAAGCTGTAGAATCATTAATACCCGGTTGTGCAGCACTTTTACCCCATGGTATCGCAGCTTCTACATTGTATCCACCAGGTACTAATATTATCTTGAAATCAATTAATGGTGCAACATTACCAAATACAGTACCAGTAAAATTTAAAGGACCTCCGGCGGATTCTCCACTCACATTAGTTTGTCCCACATTAAAACGGAATTGCACGTCATTAAGACTATCATAACAATTACAAGATGTATTACCATCTCCGGCAATCGTTATCTCCACCCCATCACTACCGTAATATTGATTACTAGTACTAATACCTGCAGAACCCGGAACATTAACAGCTTTTCCTCCTAATCCCCCGCTTCCGCCAGAAAAAACACTTGCAACAGTATCCTGAGTATAAACGTGAGGATCTGTTACTTGTATAAGAAAATATAAACTATCTGGCGTCCATACAGCTTTCCATGTTCTCGATAATGGAGTATTTGGACCAGGGCCTACAACATAGTTATTTATTTGGTTTGCCGGCACACCAGCCCATACTGGATCAACCTGTCCATCTATTATCGGATTTATTGGCGTACTCGTAATAGCACCGCCATTTCCTACAGCACCTGTACCTGTAGCACAAGCCACTGAAGATGTAACGTTACTTGTTACAGGCCCACTTACTGTCGACCATGTTGAAGGACCAGTTGTATTTACTGTTTCAACACGGTAATAATATGTAGTAGCAGGATTTAACCCTGTTATTGAAGCTGAAGTACCTGAAATACCAGGATAAAATGTATTACCACTTCCAAATGCCGGATCTGTTGAAACTTCAACTGTATAAGTAGTAGCTGCAGCACCACCTACTGCCGGGGGTGTCCAATTTGCCGTAAAGGTTGAACCTGTTATGTTATTGGCAGATCCCATAGTTGGAGGATTTGGTAACGTAACAAATGTTACATCTGCACCACTTGTCGCACCTGCCAATGCTTTGTATGTGTATAATGTATTAGGCTGCAAACCAGTTATGAAAGCAGAATCTGGTTGATAAACAACACTGGTTATTGCACTATGTATTGAAGTTGGCGTACCTGTACCTACATCAGTAGTAGTACCTATTGTGAATGAAGTAACCTTAGATACACCACCCGTATTAAATGCTCCGTTTAAAGTAGCACTTGTAGTAGTTATTGATGTGGCCGGTGTTGTATTTATAAGGCTTGTTGGAACAACTTCTCCTGTTGCCAATATGCTTCCTGTTCCTCCATAGCCTGCAAAAGTTGTACTTGCTAATTGACCTACGGTCAATCCTGCACTAGTTGTACCAACAAACAGCTGCCCTGCTGTGCCACTAATTCCTGCAGTACCGGCCCAGCCAGTAACATTAAGACCTGTCCAGGAAGCACCAGCTCCACTAAATTTCAATGCATTAGAACCTGTTCCTAAATGAATTGTAGAATTTGCTGAAATGGTAAGTGTCCCCATTTGATCACTAAATCCTGCACCACTACCTGAACTAAGTGTACCGCCAAGCATGGTTACATTGCTGGATGATGGAATAGCATTAGTCGCGCCTATTTGTAAAGTGCCTACGCCAATCGTTGTTGTTCCTGTATATGTGTTGGCTGCTGAAAGAATTAAAATACCTGTGCCTGAACTTGAGAGATTAGCTCCGGAAATAACTCCGGAAACCCCTGTATTACCAGCTCCAACAGCAACACTTCCATCACTAAAGCTAAGGTTATTTCCAGCGCCAACAGTTCCAGCAGTAGCTCCTCCTGTATTTCCTGCAGCACCTCCAGCAGCTGAGACAGCAGCTGATATTGATATCCCTCCTGGGCCTGTTACTACAATTGATCCTGCCCCTCCGCCGTTACCATTTGTTTCACCACCGCCTGCTGCATTTCCTCCCATACCCCCAGTAGTTGATATGACTGCGGATGCTGCTACAGTTGTTGATGCTGTTATATTTATTAATCCACCTGTACCGCCTGTACCGCCTTTATTCCCTCCATTAGGTCCACTAAGGCCGCCTGTGCCACCAATTGTAGTTAACGAACCAGTAATACCTATAGATCCGGCAGATGAATTCAATAAAATACTACCTGAGTTACCTCCCAATGCCCCAACGGGAATATTTCCGCCATTTAAAGGAGCTCCTCCGGTACCGCCAGAAGTTGTAAGTGTTGATGCTATATTTATTCCATTAGCTCCACTAATAGAAATATTTCCTCCTGCTACGCCTGGTGTAGGATTTGAGCCATTTTTAAGTGAAGATCCAGCCCCTCCTATTGTACTTATCGAGGCATTTACGTTAACTGCCCCTCCTGTTGAATTTAATGTAACAGTATTGCCCGTTCCTGCATTACCAGTAGCAGCACATTGACTACATCCAGCACCATTAGCTCCATTAGCTATTATCCCTGTAGATGCTCCCAGATTAATATCACCTGAAGCAGTTACACTAATACTTCCTGCATTACCACCTGCGCCATTACCTGCTCCTCCATTTTCAGAGGTAGGACCACTACCACCATTAGGTGCTCCTCCGGAAGAGACCAAAGCAGGCACTGTTCCAGTTATAGTTACCAATCCACCACTAGCTGTTAATGAAATATTTCCGCCCAATCCTCCGGCACCTCCACCATTATTCCCATTAGGTGCTCCTCCCGCTCCTCCTGTTGAAGTTAAAGTTGTTCCTGCTCCAGAAATAGTTATTCCTCCAGGTCCTGCTATAGTAATAAATCCTGCTGCCGCACCATTACCACCGTTAGTACTACCAGCCGTCGGCATTGCACCTATTCCTCCAGAGGTTGTTATAGCACTTGCAATACTAACAGTACTACCCGCACCTGCTGTTATAGAAACAGCATCTCCAAATTTCCCTGCAGATGCAGCTGCGGTTGCAGCTCCCACCCCAGCTGCACCTGTTAAATTTATTGCAGAAGCAGCATTAACTGCAATATTACCCGTAGATATCAATGATAATGTAAATCCATTGACTAAAGATGGATTTGCGGCCGTAATAGGGGCCGCAATTGTAATGCTACCAATCGCTGCGGTTCCTCCAGTAGAAGTGATTGTAGCACTACCAGGTGTGCCTGCCGCAACAGTAACTCCTCCGGTAAGTACGATAGCTGTACCACTAAGAATATCATTAATTTCTGTTGTACTAATATTTGAAGTTGCTGTACCACTTGGTGTAAACGTATACAATAACGTAGCTCCAGCACCTGATACTGTCCAGACTCCTCCAGTTGTTGCTGCTGCACTAACCGTTACAGCCGAATTTTGGGCCAGCGCACCATTATAAAAAGAACTTCCTGCAAATAAAAAAACGAGGAAAGTTAATTTATATGCTGATATTTTGTTTTTCAAAGAAGTTATATTCTTCAAAAATAAAAAAGCTGCTGCTACGGTTAACAATAGCCTGCAAGTAATTGATTTAGAATACGATGTGGTAGACTTGTAAATATTTTCCATATAATTCTTTTCGTATAAAATTATTAGTACGCGTAAGGGTGTTCTCTGGGTTGTTGGTTAAAGACTCTTTTAATATAGCTAAGGCCTATACAATTAAATATTGATGTAGTATCGTCCTTGGCATAGATGCTAATTAGCCCGAAAACGTTTCCTCACATTTGCCTTTTTTAGTAAATAAAAATTGGCATTTGTAGAAAAACGTCTACAGCATTGGTTCTAATAGCTAAAACAAAAAAATCATATTGAAATAAAATCTCTGAAGAGGAGCATTTTATAGCAAACAGAATCGTTTACATTTAAAAAAGTTGTACAAAATACATGTTGTATTTAATTTAACAAAATTTTTTTTCATGATTGCGTTTTTTACAGTATTAAATAGTTTTCCACATATATTATAAATATTTGTTATTCATTTTTGGGTTTCTCTATAGCATTGTCTATTTTGCATAGTATATTTTAAACCAATGGTTTGTCCTCCGTTAAAAGTCACTTTTTTAGGTACCGGTACCAGCACAGGCGTGCCCATGATAGCTTGCGACTGCCTTGTATGCACTTCTTCCGATAAAAAAGATAAACGCTTACGTAGTAGCATATTAGTTGAAAGTAAAAACACGACTTTAGTCATAGATACAACACCTGATTTTAGATATCAAATGCTGCGTGCTAAGGTAAAAAAGTTAGATGCTGTTCTGTTTACTCACCCACACAAGGATCATATAGCTGGTTTGGATGATGTAAAAGCATTTTGCTATTTTTCTAAAAAGCCAATGCAGGTTTTTGCCAATTCGTTAACTCAAGAAACGATAAAAAGGGAATTCTATTATGTATTTGAAGAAAAAAAATATGCTGGCGTGCCAGATATAGACCTTAACACGGTTACGCTTGAACCATTCGTTATTGGAGACATTCCTGTTATTCCAATTCTAGTGTGGCATTTAAACATGCCTGTCTACGGATATCGGTTTGGGAAATTCACTTACATAACTGACGCTAACAGAATCGATCCTGAAGAAAAAGAAAAAATATTGGGCAGCGAGGCAATGGTGATCAATGCGCTGCGGCATCAAAAACATATATCTCATTATACTTTAGAAGAAGCTATTGATTTAGTGCATGAACTAAAAGTTCCTTCGGGATACCTTACACATATCGGTCACCAGCTTGGTAAATATGCCGATGTTAACCCTACTTTGCCAAAAGAAATTCAAATGGCATACGACGGATTGGAATTGTTTTTTGACTAGATCCAATCATTGTAAGCAAAATACTTATACCTTAGTTTGATATCGTACACCCTATTAAACTAATTTATGGAATATTTTAATTTCACAAAGAAAGAACGCTATGGCGTATTTTTCTTGCTCACCATTATTTTGTTGCTGATAATTCTCCCTTTCTTTTTCCCTTTTTTTATTCATGAAAATAAATATGATGCTCAAGAATTCAAAGCAAGTATTGCAAAACTTACAACACAAAAAGTGGATAGTATAAATGATATTGCTTCCACTGAAATTTCTGATAAAAATTATAACAGTTATGTGAAAGAGAACCTCTTTTATTTTGATCCGAATACTTTGTCTGCTGATGGATGGAAAAAATTAGGAGTACGCGATAAAACAATTCAAACCATCGAAAAGTATTTATCGAAAGGGGGTAAATTTTATAAGCCGGAAGATATTAGTAAGATCTGGGGCTTTAGTAAAACCGAAGCAGACAAACTGATCCCTTATATAAAAATTAAAGAGGCTGAAAAACAATCGGCATCGTATTATAAAAACGATAAACCTACCACCAGTTATTCATCTTTTAAAAAAGAAAGTAAACAGGTAATTGATATTAATACAGCCGATACTTCTGCCTTTATTTCATTGCCCGGCATTGCTAGTAAACTCGCCAATAGAATTGTTGAATTAAGAAATAAATTAGGTGGCTTTTATTCTGTAGATCAGGTAGGTGAAACATTTGGTTTGCGTGATTCTGTTTTTGAATTGATCAAACCAAGATTGTTTATTAGCAATACTACCTTAACACAAATCAATATCAATACAGCAACAATAGACCAACTAAAAGTTCATCCATATATACATTACAGTATCGCTAATGCCATTGTTCAATACCGAACACAACATGGGAATTTTACTGATGTAGCGGATATAAAAAAGATCATGCTGATTACTGCAGATCAGTATGTAAAAATGGTGCCTTATTTAAAAGTAAATTGAATTCCCGCTCAGTAAAACGCAATCCATCTATTTCAAATAATAGCTGTGTATTTGCGTTAAGCGATTAGTATCATGCATTTTGCATTCCGCCTTCATCCCATTAACTTTATAGTATGAATTTTGAAACGAACGAACTAACACAACAGGTTGCTCAAACTGCAAAAGATTTTGCACAACAATATATTAAACCCAATGTGATGAAGTGGGATGAAAGTCAGGAATTTCCTGTTACTATTTTTAAAGAGTTAGGAAAACTTGGCATGATGGGTGTATTAGTACCGGAAGAATATGGCGGTTCGGGATTAAGCTATTACGAATACAATGCAATTTTACAAGAAATATCAAAAGTTTGCGGATCAATTGGTTTATCTGTCGCAGCACATAACTCACTTTGTACCGGACATATATTAGCTTTTGGAAATGAAGAGCAAAAGAAAAAATATTTACCGAAACTTGCTAGTGCAGAATATATTGGTGCATGGGGATTAACTGAACCCAGTACAGGAAGTGATGCAAGCAATATGAAAACAACCGCCGTTAAAGATGGTAATGACTGGATATTGAACGGAACAAAATGCTGGATAACACATGGCATTAGCAGCGACATTGCTGTAGTGATTTGCAGAACAGGTGAGCCAAGAGCAAAAGAAAACTCAACTGCGTTTATAGTCCACCGTGGTACACCGGGATTTAGTGGTGGTAAGAAAGAAAATAAATTAGGTATGCGCGCCAGTGAAACTGCAGAGATGATATTTGATAATTGCCGCATTCCTGATGAGAACAGATTAGGCGATGTTGGCGATGGCTTTCATGAAGCAATGAAAGTGCTGGATGGTGGAAGAATATCCATTGCGGCATTAAGCTTAGGCATCGCCAGAGGTGCCTATGAAGCCGCTATAAAATATTCAAAAGAAAGACATCAGTTTGAACAACCGATCGCAAACTTTCAGGGAATAAGTTTTAAGCTTGCTGATATGGCGATTGAAATTGCTGCTGCTGAATTATTAATTGATCAGGCATGTGATCTTAAAATCCGTCATCAGCCTATGACGAAAGTTGCAGCTATGGCAAAATATTATGCAAGTGAAGTAGCTGTAAAAGTAGCAACTGATGCCGTCCAAATATTTGGTGGATATGGTTACACAAAAGATTTTCCGGTAGAAAAATTTTATCGCGACAGCAAACTATGCACCATCGGAGAAGGAACAAGTGAGATACAAAAAATAGTTATTGCCAGAGAGGCTTTGAAACAATAAGCATATGAGATATTTTTTTCTGATTTTACTTATAGCAGTTTTTTTAAGCTGCAATAATAATCCGGCTACTAATACAAATGCAAAACCAACAACTGCTGTAAATAATAGCAATGGAGAAGTTCTGTTTAAAACAAATTGTTTTATCTGTCATAAGACGAATGCAGACAATTTAGGACCTAGTTTAAAAGGTGCAAAATCAAGATGGTCAGATAAAGATCTTTTACATGAATTTGTTCGTGATCCTGAATCTGTTATTGCGAAAGATGGTTATGCTTTAGGTTTGAAACAACACTATGGCGGACAAATGACACCGTTTCCTAATTTAAGTAATAATGATATTGATGCTATTCTTGATTATTGCAATCAATAATATAATTCACAAATAAACAAAAAGCCATCCGATTAAGATGGCTTTGCTATTATAAGTTCGACCTGATTATTTGCCGCCAAATAAACCTTCAATTTTACTTTCAGCACTTTTAGCTAAGTCTTCAAGACTTGATATTGAAGCTCCTCCGGCAGGAAATAAATTATCTACTGCGCCGGCCATCATTGGAAATTTTTCTTTGATGTAATCTTTAACAGTTTCCAAAGCCTGTTGTGCCTGAGCGGGAGTGATACCTGCTTTTTCTGTTAATTGCTGTATTAATTCTTCCATAGTTGTAATTTTTTATTTTGTTAGATAAAGTTGATTCAATTTAAATTAGTTATTGCAAAATGAACGTTAAGCTTTAGTAAAATATCCGCTCATTTCTTTCTGATACTCTTGTGCTATTTTTCTTGCTTCTTCTGCAAAGTTTTCTTTACCGCCGGCAAAAATTATTGCTCTTGATGCATTCACCAATAAGCCACAATCCCTATTCATACCATATTTACTTACATCTTCCAAACTACCGCCTTGTGTACCAACGCCGGGCACTAATAAAAAATGTTCAGGAATAATAGTACGGATATGTTCAAAGTCTTTTGCTTTTGTTGCGCCGATCACGAACATCAAATTATTGGGTGTTCCCCATTCGCTTACTTTTCTTAATACACGTTCGTATAAAAATTCTTCGCCTACTTTCTGTTGTTCAAAATCTTTACTGCCTGTATTACTTGTTAAGCCTAAAACGATCGTCCATTTATTATCATATTCTAAAAATGGTTTTACACTGTCTTCGCCCATATAAGGAGCAACAGTGATCGCATCAAAATTTAATGTTTCAAAAAAAGCTTTGGCATATTGTGCAGATGTGTTGCCAATATCACCACGCTTTGCATCTGCAATTGTAAAAATATCTTTGGGAATATAATTAACTGTTTGTTCCAAAGCCTCCCACCCTTTTAAACCTAATGCTTCATAAAAAGCTGTATTGATCTTATACGTTACGCACAAATCTTTTGTTGCATCAATGATCTGTTTATTGAATTCAAAAACAGCATTTGGATGTGATTGTAAATGTTTTGGGATTTTTGTAATATCTGTATCCAGACCAACGCAGAGGTATGATTGCTTTTGTTCGATCTGTTGTATAAGTTGCAAACGATTCATGCAACAAATATAAAGAGAAACCTACTTCTTATGCCAGGTGGCACTCATTTGTTCTATTCTTTTTTTCATTTCTTCCGCTACTTTAATTGATTCTGGATCGTTGCCTTTATCTAAAGCTTCAATAATATTATGGTAGCTTTTTTCATTGCGGTTCTGGCTTAGTTTGAACACATTATCAAATGTTGCCACTTCAATTTCAAAGGCAACAATAGCTTTGCTTAAACGCGCAATATATTCAGGTGGTAAATTATCGTAATTAGAAGGAGATTTTGCATCATTTTCAAAATGATCTGTTGTTCTTTTTAGAATAACCAGTAATGCCTGTTCATCTAAAAAGCTCAATTTACCTTTTGCATGAACGCTCGTATAATTCCAGGTTGATGCTTGTTTTGTATCATCGTACCAACTCGCACTAACATAGGTATGCGGACCAGTAAAAACCGCCAACACATTGGAATTGAATTCGAATGCTTTATGGTGATCTGTATTTTTCATGATGTGGCCCGATAAATAAAGTTTACCGTTTCGTTCATCAATAAATACAGGAATTTGTGTTGCTATGGGTTTGTTATCAGCATCGCAACCTGTTATAAAAGCAAAAGGATATTGCCTGATAAAATCAAGCACTACTGCTCCATCTTTTTCTTTAAAATAACTTAGGTCGTACATCTGAACCGTTGATTGAAGTTGATTATTTTGATTAACTATGATTTGGAATTAACCATCAGGCAGTGTTGTTAAACTTTCTTGCACCTCAACTTTCTTATTCCTTATTTTTTGTTCCTTATTTCTTATTTACACCGCTACCTGCTGAATTTCAGTAGGCTCTAAATTAGCATTACGCATCGCAATTCCTCTTGCTGCTTTTCCTGCAAAATCTGTAAATGCTTTTTTTACAATTTCTTCATCGCCGGCCATTACAGGAATTCCGATATCACCGCCTTCACGAATACTTTGTACAATTGGTATTTGTCCAAGGAATGGAATATCAAATTCTTCTGCCAAATTTTTACCGCCATCTTTTCCAAACAAATAATATTTATTGTCCGGTAATTCTTTTGGTGTAAAATAACTCATATTCTCTACAATACCGATGATAGGCACTTTTAACTGTGCTTGTCCAAACATGGCAATGCCTTTCTTAGCATCTGCCAATGCAACTGTTTGCGGAGTTGTCACAACAATCACACCGGTTACAGGAACTGTTTGTACGATCGTTAAATGTATATCTCCCGTGCCTGGTGGCATATCAATAATTAAATAATCCAATTCGCCCCAATCTACTTCGCCAACAAATTGTTTGATGGCACTGCTAACCATCGGGCCACGCCAAACTACTGCCTGGCGTTCGTCGATTAATAAACCGATGCTCATTAATTTTATACCGTAACGTTCTAATGGAACAATCACTCCTTTGCCATCAACCTCACGCATCATTGGCCTTTCGCCACGCACGCCAAACATGATGTGTACACTTGGGCCATAAATATCCGCATCCATCAAACCGACTTTTGCACCACCTTCCGATAACGCTAATGCTAAATTTGATGCAACAGTGCTTTTTCCTACGCCACCTTTCCCGCTTACTACCGCAATAATATTTTTAACGCCGCCTAAAATTGTTTTTGCATCCTTTCTGTTTGTACTGGTATTACTGGTGAAGTTTACGGTAACAATTGCCTCTTTATTTACCAATAATTTTACTGCGTTGATGCAGGCATTTTTTATCATGTCTTTTAACGGACAAGCCGGTGTTGTTAAAACAACCGTAAAAGAAACATTTTTGCCATCAATTTTGATGTCTTTCACCATATTTAAAGTCACCAGGTCTTTGCCCAGATCAGGCTCCTGTACATTACTCAGCGCTTTAAGAATATCTTCGTTCGTCATCGTTCAATTATTTGTTAAATTACCATTACGGATGCAAAATTAACTATTGATGTTCTTACTTTGTTTATTAATTAAGGAATGTTGGTATTTTTGTACCTAAATAATAAAAAGTAAAAAACAAAAAGTAAGGCTCGGAACAAGGTTTTTTGCTTTTTAATTAAACAGCTGAATGAAACGAATTTTAAGATACTTACCAATAGCTATTATTATCCTGTTGCCCGCTGCTGCCAAAGCACAGTTTGAAGGATTTAAAGATTCTGTAGTGCAATTGTACGGTGTAGTGATGACGGCTGATAGCTTGCAAGCTGTACCGGCCGTGAGTATAATGGTACAAGGACAAAACAGGGGTACTATTTCAAACGATGACGGGGTATTTAGTATTGTTGTTTTAAAAGGTGATGTTATCCAATTTTCAAGTATTGGTTTTAAGCCAAAAACAGTAATGGTTCCAAAAAATATTGCTGGAAATCAGTACAGCATGATTCAATTAATGGTAACAGACACGGTTTACTTAGCTGCTACCATCATTAAACAACGGCCAAGCAGGGAGCAATTTGAGCGTGATTTTTTAAACACTCAAATTCCTGATGATCAGTTAGAGATTGCCAGAAAGAATAATACAGCTGCCAAAAGACAATTTATTGCGGCTAATTTGCCAAGAGACGGACAGGAAGCTGTGAAAGGATATTTAAGCAACCAGGCAACGAGCCATTCATATACCGGGCAAGTTCCGCCACAGAACATTTTCAACCCATTGGCCTGGGCTGAATTTATTAAATCATGGAAGCGTGGTGATTTTAAAAATAAAACTGCTACTCCTCCTCCAACTGATACTTATTAAATAATCTGCCACCAGGCGTTACCGTTATGTTGATTTTTCTTGTAGGTTTTATGGGTAGTGGTAAAACGCACTGGGGTAAACGCTGGTCGCTAGCTTATGATATTCCATTTGTTGATCTGGATGATGCCATTGAAACAGCTGAAGGCAAAACCATTCCTGCTATTTTTGCTGCTCACGGTGAGACATATTTTCGCGATCTTGAAACAAAAATTCTACGTGATTTCGCGCAGCAAAAGAATATCATTATTGCCTGTGGCGGCGGTACGCCTTGCTTTCATGATAATATGCAATGGATGAATGAACATGGAATAACAGTTTATATTACTTCGCCTGCTGAAGTAATAATAAGGCGTGTGATGGTACAACAAGAAACGCGCCCATTGTTAAAAGATCTTAGTCCGGCTGAATTATTGGCTTATATCGAACAGACTATTGAACGACGTGAGCCTTATTATACGCAGGCAAAAATCACTTTAATAGAAGCTGATATTACCAATGAAACTTTTGATCGGCAAATAGTAAACAGCACTTTTTTAAACAGTCAATAAATGCACAAAGATTTCATAAAAACTGCGGCTTTATTAGGAGCCTTATCAATTATACTCGGAGCTTTTGGTGCGCACTCTTTAAAACAATTTTTTACTGCAGATATGTTGCAGGTTTATGAAACAGCAGCTCGTTATCAGATGTATCATGCACTTGCTTTATTGAGTGTTGGTATTTTATATAAAGAATTCAACAACAAACTGATCAAACTTTCGGGTAATTTTTTTATTGCCGGCATCGTATTATTTAGTGGTTCATTGTATGCTATTTGCTTTATCCAATTTCATAATTTATCATCTTTATTATGGATAGGTGCCATCACTCCTTTAGGCGGATTAAGCTTCATTATCGGATGGCTATTGCTATTTGCAGGCGTTGTTAAAAAAGATTAGTCTACCCTCCGTAAAATTGTCCGTATTTTTATAGTACAAAATCCCCAACACCACAGTATTTAAACTTGTGGTTTTATATATCTTTGTTAGCGATGGCGAATAAAACAAAACCTGTTAAACCTGCAGCTGCGGATAAGACCGCACTAAAAAACGAACCCGAACAAAAGGTTGAGGTTAAACAATTGCTGCAAGATGAGCGTACGCATAAAATCACGGGTACTGTTTGCCTGCTGATCGCCTTCATGCTGTTTGTTGCATTTACTTCTTATTTATTTACCTGGCAGGAAGATCAGGACAAAGTTTTTTTACACGGCTATAAATTATTTTGGGGTACTACCGATAAAGTAGATAACCTGTTAGGCACATTCGGTGCATTCATTGCACACTTTTTTATTTACAAAGGTTTTGGTGTAGCCTCTTTTCTTATTTGTAGCTTCTTTTTTATTCTGGGCGTTAATTTAGTTTTTGGTAAAAAGATATTTTCTGTTAAACGCAATGCACGTTATGTAATAGTAGGTTTAGTTTTAGTAAGTGTTTTAGCGTCTGTTGCCATGGGCGGAAGGGCATTTGCCTGGGGTGGTGCTGTTGGCGATATGATCAAAGACTGGATGTACCAAACTATCGGAGAAACTGGCACACTAAGTATTTTATTCGTTGCCTTATTTGCTTATGTGATTTGGCGCTTCAATCCAACTTTCAAATTACCTGCAAAAAAAGTAAAGCCTGTTCCACAAGATCTGCAACCAGATGGTGAAATAGTTTCTGCAGATGAATCACCCGTTGATAATGACATTGTTGATGATCCGATCATAACAGGCAATTCAATGAAAGGTGACGGCGGTGCTAAACTATTTATTGAACAATCTATCAATGATAAATATGCGCACGAATTAAATATCATTGAAAAAGATGAACCGGCTAACGTTGTAGTTACTCCGCCAATTACGCCGATAGTTTATCCAACAAATATTGTTGACGAAATACCAGCAGTGCAAGAAAATGTTGACAAAGCATTTTCAATGGAGAATGTTGAACATAATGGCGGCAGTACTCCTGATCCATTGAATCCATTAGAATTAGAAATTAAAGTTGTTGAAGAGAAACCGGTTGTTGTTCCAAAAATTGGTTCTATCAACACCCCATACGATCCTATTTTAGATCTGCGGGATTATAAATATCCATCAACAGATCTGCTGCAAGTATATGGTAGCGAAAAAATTGTACAAGATACCAGCGAGCTGGAAGCAAATAAAAACCAGATCATCAATACGCTTAAGAATTACGATATCACTATTTCGAAGATCTCTGCAACTGTAGGGCCAACAGTTACTTTGTATGAGATCATTCCTGCAGCCGGTGTGCGTATCTCTAAAATTAAAAATTTAGAAGATGATATCGCATTAAGTCTTGCTGCGTTGGGTATTCGTATCATTGCACCAATTCCCGGCAAAGGAACTATTGGTATTGAAGTGCCAAATGCTAAGAAGAGCATTGTGAGCATGAAAACATTATTAGAATCAGATAAATTTAAGAACAGCACGTTTGCCCTACCTATCGCAATTGGTAAGACAATTGATAACGAATTATTTATTGTTGACTTGGCAGCGATGCCGCATTTATTGATGGCAGGTGCAACAGGTCAGGGTAAATCAGTTGGGTTAAATGCTATTCTTGTTTCCTTGTTATATAAAAAACATCCATCGCAATTAAAATTTGTTTTGGTTGATCCTAAAAAAGTTGAGCTTAGTATTTATAAAACGATCGAGCGCCACTTCTTAGCAAAACTTCCGGGTGATGATGCTGATGATGCGATCATTACCGATACAAAAAAAGTAGTTCATACTTTAAATGCTTTGTGTATTGAAATGGATAACCGCTACGATCTTTTAAAAGAAGCCGGTTGCCGCAACATCAGAGAGTACAACGAAAAATTTGCTGCAAGAAAATTAAATCCGGAAAAAGGCCATCAGTTTTTACCATTCATTGTTTTAGTGGTGGATGAATTTGCTGATCTTATTATGACTGCAGGTAAAGAAGTTGAAATGCCAATTGCACGTTTGGCGCAGTTAGCACGTGCCATCGGTATTCATTTGATCATTGCAACACAACGCCCTTCTGTAAATATTATTACCGGTACAATCAAAGCAAACTTCCCTGCGCGTATAGCCTTTAAGGTTAGTAGCAAGATCGATAGCCGTACTATTTTAGATGCAGGTGGCGCAGAGCAATTGATCGGTAAGGGAGATATGCTGATCAGCTACAACGGCGAACTGGTTCGTTTGCAATGTGCTTTTGTTGATACGCCAGAAGTTGATAAGATCGTTGATTTTATCGGCAAACAACGTGGTTACGCACAAGCATTTTTGCTTCCTGAATATGTGGATGAAAAAGAAATGGAAGGAAAAGATTTCGACCTCAATGATAAAGATGCACTCTTTGAAGATGCAGCAAGATTAATCGTTACCAGTCAGGTTGGTAGTACTTCGTTATTACAACGCCGTATGAAGCTTGGTTATAACCGCGCCGGCCGTTTAATGGATCAGTTAGAAGCTTCGGGCATTGTTGGACCAAATCAGGGTAGCAAAGCAAGAGAAGTGTATATTAAAACGGATGCTGATCTGCAACAGCATCTGGCGAATATGGGATAAGCTGGGGAAATTCCAAAATACAATAAATCAAATTTCAATCTAGGTATAAAGAGGCGATATCTTTCGTGAGCCGCTGTTGTGCGTCCCCGCAACAGCCGAAGTCTTGCTTAATTTATTTGCTGTGATTAATAATGTTTTTCTATAAATTCAATCGAGCAAGAAATATAGAATTGAACAATCGATTCATAATCCGACACCCAAATGGCTACTCTTCAATTTCATATTTAAATATAAAAAAAACATGTGTATTATTTTGGCAATAATCCCCTGTCGGGAATCTAATTTATAACAATACTTCTTTACATTACATTCAAATACAATTATGAAAAAATATTTTCTACCTATTTTTCTTTTTACTTTATTATTATTGACTTGTAATTTTTCCTTTGCACAGGGTGTAGCAGTTAATACAGATGGCAGTACTGCCGATCCTTCTGCAGTATTGGATGTTAAAAGCACTGCTAAAGGGGTTTTGGTACCACGGATGGCACTTTCAGATCGTAATCTTATTACATCTCCGGCAGCAGGCCTGCTAATTTATCAAACGGATAACACACCAGGTTTCTATTACAACGCAGGTACACCAGTAACTCCAAACTGGACTTTATTGGGTGCTACTGGTGCAGGATTTACAAACGGTACAGCTGCAGGACAGATTTATTTAACTGGAAACACTCCTTTTTCGCCACAAAGTCCTCAAACAGTAACAGGAGATGTGAGTATAAGTCCTACAGCTGTAACCAGCTATAACAATGTTGTTCCAATATCTAAGGGAGGTACAGGAACAGCTTCTCCTTCTTTAGCAGCCGGAACTAATGTAACAATTACAGGTTCTTTCCCTAATCAAACTATTAATAGTGATAGCAGTATTGTTTCTATTACTATACCAATACTACCTGTTGGTGCTTCTCGTATGATAAATGTGACTTCGAAAAACACGTTTATAGCTATTACTCCTATTAATACTCCCGCTCCAACTGGATCCGCGCAAATAAACTTACCTGCTTCACCGACTATGGGACAAATGGTATATTTATCCTATCAGTATACTGCTGTTAGTTTTTATAATCTTCAGGGTTTTATATCCCCTGGTACTAACTCAATAATCAGCACCACTGGCCTTATTTTACCTAGTCCTGGAGGTCTCGTTTCTCTTACGAATTTTACATTATCACCAGTCAAGGGAGTAGAATTATTATGGAATGGATCAGTATGGCGCACTATAAGTATATAACTCTGTATATTTTAATGGCAAACAAAACTAACTAAAAAATTACCTGATCACACGGTTACGTTGCAATTAACCAATGTACCTAAGGGATCTTATCAACTGTTGGTATTTGATAATGCAGGCAGGCAGGCAAGCAAGTATATGCTTCATTTATTAATTACACAGGAGGATCTTCAGTACAAACTGTTTATCTGCCGCAAAATATTAGCAGCGGTATTTATAATGCACAATTAAAAAATGAAGAGACAATATTCAACCAATTATTGCTTGTAAAATAACAATATTGATATAATTAATTTAGAAGATTTAACATTAACACTTTTCAAGTTTTTTGTTGTATTTGTAAAATATAAGTCAGCTGTAATGCAATACCAGTAAGAATTTCTAAGATATATTTAAAATCTTAGAATCGATTCATTCACTTCGGTTGTTGGCAGGGATGCCAACAACGGTTTAAACGGCGTTCTGAATTTTAATACTGTATTAATAATTCTGTATTAACACATCGGTAGGAATATTAAGCGTGTCATGCAAATTCCTTATCATTTCTAATGTGAGCTTGCGCTTTTTATTTAAAATTTCACTTGCTCTGCTTTTAAGTCCAACTATATTAGCTAAATCGGTTTGATTATAGCCAAGTTGTTCCATCCTAAATTTTATAGCTTCTATAGGATCGGGAAAATCTATTGGATAATGCTCCTGCTCATATTTATCTATCAAAATACCTAACACTTCCAATTCATCTCCTTGTGGAGAGTTTGGCTTTGCATCAAAGATCACCTCAAGCCTGTTTAAAGCATTTTGGTAATCCACTTTTGTTTTTATTGGTTTGATAGTCATGTTCTTTAAATTTTATTTGCATCAATTTTATCATACTGGACATGTGTTCCGATAAAACGTATCCACAACATTTGATAATGATAATTTATCCTTACGATCAACCTGTAATTATTGCCTTTAATATTAAACACTATCCTATTATTTTCTAGAATACTTGCAGATGGATATTTCCTTTTAATTTCAGCGGGATTTTTCCATATCGCTTCTTCTGCTTCTTTGTACCAGGATTTTAACTGTTGTTCACAATCAGGATACTTGGACCAAAAATCACGTAATATCTTTTTTGCAATAACTCTCAAGGATTGGATTTTATTAAAGGTACGAAAAGTTCCCGAAATGGGATATTTATTTGAATTGACGATTTTAACTATAATTCCATATAAATATATAAGAATATTGCTAATTGCCGAGCCTGCCCCCAAAAAACATATTCCCCCTCTTTTTTGTACCTTGCGTACCCCATGTTCAGTGCAATAAAACATGGCCTAAAATATTATGTCGAAAGAATTAAGAAAACAGCAGGCCTTAGAGTATCATTCGAAAGGAAGACCGGGAAAGATCGAGGTAATTCCTACTAAAGAAGCAAAAACACAACGTGATCTTTCATTGGCTTATTCGCCCGGGGTTGCAGAACCTTGTATGGAAATTTTTGCTAACCCGGAAGATGTTTATAAATATACCGCTAAAGGAAATTTAGTTGCCGTAATAAGTAATGGAACCGCAGTACTTGGCTTGGGCGATATTGGCCCTGAAGCAGGTAAACCCGTGATGGAAGGTAAGGGTGTACTCTTCAAAATATTTGCAGACATTGATGTTTTCGATATCGAGATCAATGAAAAAGATCCTGAAAAATTTGTACAAATAGTTAAAGCATTGGAACCAACTTTTGGTGGTATCAACTTAGAAGATATTAAAGCGCCCGAATGTTTTTACATTGAGCAAAAACTAAAAGAGCAATTAAAAATTCCGGTGATGCATGATGATCAGCATGGTACTGCTATCATTAGTGCCGCTGCTTTATTGAATGCATTAGAAATTCAGAAAAAGAAAATAGAGAAAGCGCATTTCGTTGTAAACGGAGCAGGTGCTGCAGCAACATCTTGCATGCGTTTATACATTGCGTTAGGTGCTAAAAGAGAAAACTTCCGCGTGTTCGATAGTAAAGGATTGATACATGAAGGAAGAACTGATCTGGATGAAATTAAAAAAGGTTTCATTAATACCGGTAAAGTTGTAACGTTAGAACAAGCCATGAAAGACGCCGATGTATTTATCGGTTTGAGTAAAGGAAATGTTTTATCGCAAGACATGGTGAAGAGCATGGCGAAAAATCCGATTGTTTTTGCGATGGCAAATCCTGATCCGGAAATTACTTATGAAGATGCGATCGCTGCAAGAAAAGATGTGATCATGGCAACGGGCAGAAGTGATTATCCTAACCAGGTTAATAATGTATTGGGCTTCCCTTATATTTTCCGCGGTGCGTTAGATGTTCGCGCAACAACGATCAACGAAGAGATGAAACTGGCTGCAGTAATGGCTTTATCGCAGTTGGCAAAAACACCGGTTCCGGATATCGTTAACCTTGCTTACAATGAAAAGACGATCACCTTCGGACCAAACTATATTATCCCTAAACCTGTAGATCCTCGTCTACTCGCTACCGTTGCACCTGCAGTTGCTAAAGCAGCCATTGCAAGTGGTGTAGCTAAATATCCTATTACAGATTGGGAAGCATATGAAGTGCAATTAAATAAACGCTTAGGTTTAGATAATTCATTAAGCAGAGCGATCGGAAATATGGCAAGAGGTAATCCTAAACGTGTTGTATTTGCAGAAGCAGAGAACCTTAAAATATTAAAGGTGGCGCAAATGACACATGAAGAAGGTGTTGGCTTCCCTATTTTATTGGGTGATGAAGAAAGAATTAAAAAGTTAGCCATTGCCAATGGAGTTGATATCGAAGGTTTCCCTATCATCAATCCAAAGTCAGATGCTACAGAAGAAATAAGAAAAGAATTTGCTGAAATATTTTTTGCTAAGCGCCAGCGCAAAGGCATGAATAAATTTGAAGCAGGTAAAGCCGTGAAGGACCGGAATTATTTCGGTTGTATGATGGTCGAAACCGGCAAAGCAGATTGTATGATCACAGGATTGAGCAAAAATTATCCTGATACAATTAAACCAGCGATTCAAACTATCGGTACAGAAGATGGTGTGAAAAAAGTAGCAGGTATGTACATCCTCTTCACTAAACGCGGACCATTATTTCTAGCCGATACAACAATTCAATTTAATCCAACTGCAGAAGAATTAGCTGAGATCACTTTATTGGTGGCGAAGGAAGTTCGTTTATTCAATATCAAACCAAAAGTGGCAATGCTTTCCTACTCCAACTTTGGTAGTAGCGATTCTACAGAAGCATCCTTGGTTCGTAAAGCAAGGGAGATCGTAAAGGCAAAAGAACCGGATCTTATTTGTGATGGTGAAATACAGGGTATTATGGCTTTCAACAACGATATCTTAAAAGAAAATTATCCGTTCAGTGAATTGGTGGATGAAGAAGTCAATACGCTAATCTTCCCTAACCTTGCCGCAGGTAATATTGCTTATAACTTATTACAGGAAATTGGCGGTGCGGATTCTGTTGGTCCCGTTTTACTAGGATTAAAAAAACCGGTGCATGTTTTGCAATTGGGTAGCTCTATTCGTTCAATTTTCAATATGGTATTAATTGCTGTGGTGGATGCGCAAATGAAAAGTGCTCCTGAAGATGCGAAGAAAAGCGGCGGCCTGTTCAATAAAAGAAAAATGGCGCACGAGCTATAAATTAAAATAACCTTGTTTATCGCTACTTACTTGAATGATTCAAATGATTTGATTAATTTCAGTAAGTAAATGCTAACCAACATACAATAAAGAATGACATTTTTTACCGATTTAGGCCGCTATCTTTTAATGCTTAAAGGTATGTTTACCAAGCCGGAAAACATACGCATGTATTGGAAAGAATTTATGCACCAATGCGTTGATATCGGCATCGGTTCATTAGGTATCGTTTCATTGATCTCATTCTTTATTGGCGCCGTTAGTGCCGTGCAGACCTCTTACCAATTAGTTAGTCCGATTATTCCAAGAGCTACTATCGCGCAAATAGTACGTGATTCTATTATATTAGAATTTGCGCCAACATTGGTATGTATCGTATTAGCAGGTGTAATAGGCAGTAAAATTGCCAGTGAATTAGGCAATATGCGCGTAAGCGAACAAATTGATGCGTTAGAAATTATGGGCATCAATACCAAAGCATATTTAGTTGCACCAAAAATTGCAGCGGCTATTTTAACTATTCCGTTATTAGTTGTGATTGGTATGACCCTTGGTATTTTTGGTGGACGAGTTGCTGCGATAGGCTCCGGAGTATTAGATGCTACCACTTTTGATAAAGGTTTGCTGCAAAACTTTGTTCCCTATAACGTATTTTTCGCCTTGATAAAATCTTATGTTTTTGCATTTATTATCAGCAGTATCCCTGCTTATTTTGGTTACAATGTAAAAGGTGGCGCTTTGGAAATTGGTAAAAGCAGTACTAAAAGTGTAGTGATAAGCTGTATCATGTTATTGTGCGCGGATTATGTATTATCTCAATTATTATTAAACCATTAGAACATGATTGAGTTTAAAAATATAAAGAAAAGCTTTGGTGACAACCTTGTTTTGAATGATGTTAGTCACGTAATGGAAAGTGGAAAAGCCAATTTAATTATTGGTACCAGTGGTAGCGGTAAAACAGTTTTACAAAAATGTTTAGTTGGTTTATTTGAACCTGATAGCGGCGAGATCATTTATGACGGTACCAGCTTTACTGAAATGGATGAAGAACATCGTAAAACCTTGCGTCAGCAAATAGGTATGTTATTTCAAAATTCTGCCTTATTTGATAGTATGACGGTTGAACAAAATGTTATGTTTCCGTTGGACATGTTTACGAAAAGCCATCACTCAGAAAAATTAAAACGTGTTAACGAAGTATTAGAAAGAGTTAACCTGAAAGACGTTAATAAAAAATTTCCTGCAGAGATCAGTGGTGGTATGAAAAAGCGCGTAGGCATTGCCAGAGCAATTGTATTGAATCCTAAATACCTTTTTTGTGATGAGCCTAACTCAGGCCTTGATCCGCAGACTTCAATGCTTATTGATAAGCTAATTTACGATATTACAAAAGAATTCAATATCACCACAGTTATCAATACGCACGATATGAACAGCGTAATGGAGATTGGTGAAAATATTTTATATATGTACCAGGGACAAAAAGAATGGAGCGGTACTAATAAAGATATCATCTTCAGTAAAAACGAGCGTTTGAACAATTTTATCTTCGCATCAGAGTTCTTGAAAGATGCGAAAGATATGCGTATGCTGGAAGCCAAAGGCAAGATCGATAATGATCGTAATATGGATGAGATGCTGAAATAAATAGCCTGGAAATAGTAAGCTGCGGCTCTGTTTTATTCTATTTTCTTGATTCCTGCTTCTTAATTCTTTCCTTATATTTGCAAGTAAATTTTAAATTCCTAATTTTTAACATACAATATGTCAGTTCTCGTTAACAAAGATTCGAAAATAATTGTACAGGGTTTTACCGGTACAGAAGGTACATTCCACGCAACACAAATGTTGGAATACGGCACTAAAGTAGTTGGTGGTGTTACTCCGGGTAAAGGCGGTAGTCTTCATTTAGATAAACCCGTTTTTAATACAGTAGCAGATGCTGTGAAAACAACAGGCGCTAACGTTAGTATCATTTTTGTACCACCGGCTTTTGCAGCGGATGCAATTATGGAAGCTGCTGAAGCAGGAATTGCTTTAGTTGTTTGTATTACAGAAGGCATTCCTGTGCAAGACATGGTGAAGGTTAAAAATTATTTATTAAGCACAACTACACGTTTGATCGGACCAAATTGTCCGGGTGTAATTACTGCAGGTGAATGTAAAGTTGGTATTATGCCGGGCTTTATTTTCAAGACAGGAAGAGTTGGTATCGTATCTAAATCAGGTACATTAACGTACGAAGCTGCTGACCAGGTAGCAAAAGCAGGATTAGGCATTTCTACTGCTATCGGAATTGGTGGTGATCCGATCATCGGAACTACAACTAAACAAGCAGTAGAATTATTGATGAACGATCCTGAAACAGATGCCATCGTAATGATAGGTGAAATTGGTGGTGGTATGGAAGCAGAAGCTGCACACTACATCAAATCAACAGGCAACAAAAAACCGGTTGTAGGTTTCATCGCAGGCCAAACTGCTCCTGCAGGACGCCGTATGGGCCATGCTGGTGCCATTGTTGGTGGAGAAGATGATACAGCCGTTGCTAAAATGAAGATCATGGCTGAATGCGGTATTCATGTAGTAGCTAGTCCGGCTGATATAGGTAAGACAATGGCTGAAGCATTAAAGAAAAAATAATTTAACCAACTTTTGATATAGAAAAGCCTCCAGTTTTTGGAGGCTTTTCTAATTAAACTATGTAAAGTTCTTATTGCTTGCATCTTATGATCATCATACTACGCAACAAATTGTAAATTGTAATTAAATCATCTTATTATGTTTCTAAGAAAACTGTCTGCCCTCCTTTTTGTATTTACAGTTACGACACTCTTCGTTTTTGCACAGAAGCAAAACAACTATACTAAAAACTGGAGCAAGGTTAACTCTTTAGAAGAAAAAGGATTAACCAAAAGTGCTTTGCAGGAGGCAACAAGCATTTATAAAAAGGCTGTTAAAGATAATAACCAGGTACAACAAATAAAAGCCTGTATATACCAGATCAGATATTACAATATCCTCAATGAGGAATCCAAGACAAATACCATTTTTTACCTGGATACTTTAATAGCAAAAGCAGCTGTACCTGCTAAAAACATTTTACAAAGTATACAAGCTGAAATGTATTGGCACTACTTGCAAAATAATCGTTGGACAATATATAGGCGCATAAAAATTCAAAATGAAGACAGTAAAGATATTTCTACCTGGAGTATTGGCAAGCTTGATAAGACTATAGCCTCATTGTACAAAGCATCCCTTTCTAATGATAGCATTTTAAAATCAACGAAAATAGAAACGTATGATTCAATTATTATCAAAGGCGAAAACACGCGCCAGCTTCGTCCAACTTTATACGACCTTTTAACTCACCTTGCAATTGCTTATTTTAAAACCGGTGAATACTCTCTAACAAAACCAGCAAATTTATTTGTCATTAATGATAGCAGAGCATTCGCTCAGGTCGGCGATTTTGTCAATACGGTATTCCAGACGAGTGATACCAACTCTTTACAATACACAGCGTTAGTACTTTTTCAGCATATCTTAAAATTTCATGAAAAAGATGCTGATCAAAATGCATTAATCGATGCAGATCTTCTAAGGTTAGATTTCGTATCACAATATGCAACAAATGAAAACAGGTTAGCATTGTATGAAAATGCGTTAGAAAATATTGAAGAAGAATACGCTAATAACCCAGCCACCGCACAAGCAATATATTTAAGAGCCCTCATGCATTATGGATATGGAAGAGATTATAATGCACTAATCGATACGAAAAATCAATACGAAACAAAAAAAGCTGTATCACTTTGTAAAATTGCCATCAAACAATTTCCAAAATCCGAAGGCGCCATTAACGCTCAAAACTTATTGAATCAAATAGTACAACCATCACTAAGTTTACAAACGGAGCAAGTAAATATACCCGGACAAGCCTTTAGAACATTTGTATCTTATAAAAATATTAAAACAATTTACCTGCGCGTAGTTAAGATAACAAGCGATATGGGCAAGATTGACACTATGCAATATCAGGCTCAATGGGAGGCCATTGCTGCTTTACCTTTAACAAAAGAATGGAGTACTAATTTACCAAATCTCCAGGATTATCAAGAGCATTCTACAGAAATAAAAATAGACAGCTTACCTATCGGTGCTTATTACTTGCTGGCTAGTCTTGATCAAAATTTTTCATTACAAAAAAATATCATTACCAAACAAATTATTCATGTAAGTAACATTAGCTATGTTAAAAATAACAATACAGATTACTACGTATTGAATAGAGATAACGGAAAGCCATTACCTGGCACAACTGTGCAATCGTGGAATAGCTTTTATAACTATAAAAAATCAAAATGGGAATGGAATAAGTCTGATAATTATGTAACAGATCAAAATGGTTATTTCAAATTAAAACCTAACGACCCTACCAATTATAATTTGTTTGTTTTTTTAAAATTTACGAAAGATAATGATGAATTGTATTTGAATGAAAATGACTATCGAAGTTCTTACACGTATCAGCAACCAATTGTTCCTGCAACATTTTTATTTACTGACAGATCAATTTATCGACCCGGACAAACGATTTATTTTAAAGGAATAATTGTAAAAAAAGATAGCCTGACTTTAAAAAGCGAAATCTTACCGGGATATAAAACAAAAATCGTTTTGAATGATGCAAGTTATCAGAGAATTGGTGAATTAGAAATTACAACAAATGAATATGGCTCTTACCATGGCTCGTTTACACTTCCGCAGGGTTCGTTAAATGGGCAGTTCTCGTTAAGAGATACACTAAGCGGAACAACAGAATATTTTAATGTAGAAGAATATAAACGGCCAACATATACAGTAACGATAAAACAACCCGAAGGTACTTACCGTTTAAATGATAGTATAAAAGTTACAGGAATAGCAAAAGCATATTCAGGTAGTAACATTGATGGTGCTTCAATAAAATATCGTGTAGTACGCAGAGTAAAATATTATAATTGGAACAAATACCTATCCCAAAATAATAGCCAGACAGAGATAGCTGTCGGCAACTTAACTACAAATAATAAAGGCGAATTTGTAATAACTTTTAAAGCGCTCCCAGACGAAAGCTTAGATAAAAAGGATCAACCCGTATTTTATTATGAAATAAATGCCGATGTAACTGATATAAATGGCGAAAATCAAACTGGCATTATCTCCGTTGCAGTTTCATATCAGGCATTACAGCTTGCTATTAATACAGCGGATAAGTTTACCGCAGAGAAATTAAAAGACATTATAATAAGAAGCAGTAATAATAATGGTATTGAAGAGCGCACAATATCTACACTGCTTATAGAGAAATTAAAATCTCCTGATAAGATATTTAGAAAAAGATCTTGGCCGCAACCTGATCTCTTTACAATGAGTAAAGATGAATACTATAAAGACTTTCCTTATGACGTTTATAAAAATGAAAATGAAGTAAGTAATTATGAAATAGATAGAAAAGTGATAGAAAGTTCGGACTCTACTAATAGTATATCCGCTAAATATCGCAAACAAATTCAGGAAGCCAATATAACTGACGGCTGGTATAAAATCATTGCAAGTGCAAAAGATAAATATGGAGAAGAAGTTGTATGTGAAAAATATATTCAGATAATCAACGATCATTCGGTTTATTCAGATCCAATAAGTATTCTTGCTAAAAAAAATGTTGTAGAGCCAGGCGAAAAAATTCATTATACTATTAAAACAGGCTATAATAATATTTGGTTAATTCAGACAATAAGTAAGATGAATAAGCTTGATAGCACTTCTTTCCAACCAATTGCTTCATCAAAAAGTACCATTAATGAAATTAACGTAACGGAAGCAGATCGTGGTGGAATTAATATGAATTACATTTTTGTTCAACACAATTGCATATATACAATTAACCAAAATTTCATTATCCCATTTACCGATAAAGATCTCAAAATTTCTTATGAAACTTTTCGTGATAAATTATTACCCGGCAGCGAAGAAAGATGGAAATTAAAAATTACCGGCAACAAAGGAGAAAAAGTAACCGCAGAGGTACTGGCAGCCATGTATGATGAAAGTCTGGATAAATTCAGATTACACGATTGGAACTTTTTAGATCTATGGCCGGGTTTAAAAAGTTCTGTAAATTGGAATCAGTCCGATTTTATAAACGTAAGCTCTTCCGATCATACTACTATCAATTACAATAATCAGGAATTGCCAGGCAAAAAGTATGATGAACTGTTAAGTATTTATTCTCCCTTAAATAGTAATTATTCTTACGGCATGGAACGAAGAAGAGATATAGTAGGTAGCATAACTTCACCCGCACAAATAACAATTAGAGGTGTTGCTAGTTTTCAACATGATATGAATCCGGATATTCGTTGGAATGATAACGGATCCTTTTCATCAAATGATTATGCCCGCCATATGAAATTACCAAAAGGAGCTTTTGGCGATGCAGATGGCGATGGCGTTTCTGATGATTTAGACCGAGAACCAAATACGCCTGCCGGCAATAAAGTAGATAGCCATGGAGTTACTATTACTAATGATAATAATACTCCTGTACAAATCAGAAAAAATTTCAACGAAACTGCTTTCTTCTTTCCCGATCTGCAAACGGATAAAGACGGCAATGTATCATTTAGTTTCACCATGCCGGAAGCATTAACAAAATGGAAACTAATGACTTTTGCACACACCAAAGAATTAGCAACCGGCTATTCTGAAAAAACAGTGATCACACAAAAAGTTTTAATGGTACAGCCCAATGCACCGCGTTTTATGAGAGATGGTGACCATATCATCTTCAGCGCAAAAGTTGTAAACTTAAGTGATAGTCAATTATCAGTAAATGCAAGATTGGAGTTGATCGATGCGATTACAAATACGCCAGTAAATATTTTATTTAAAAACAGACAATCAACTCAGGCCTTTACAGTTGGAGCGGGACAAAGCACAGCAATAAGTTTTCCAATAGATATTCCTGCAGATTTTAATAGTGCACTAACTTATAGGATAATTGCACAGGCAAGGAATTATAGCGATGGAGAGGAAACCGCCATTCCTATTTTATCTAATAAAATATTAGTTACAGAATCAATGCCGTTGAATCTTCGTAATACCAACAGAAACAATTTTAAGTTTGAAAAATTATTAAACAGTGGCGGTAGTTCTACACTAAGCAATCATGCATTAACAGTGGAATATACTTCAAACCCTGCATGGTATGCGATTCAATCGCTTCCTTATCTTATTGAATATCCTTATGAATGTGCAGAGCAAACTTTCAATCGTTATTATGCCAACACATTGGCAACATATCTAACTAATTCAACACCAAAAATAAAAGCTGTATTTGATAAATGGAGAACGTTTGACACCGCGGCATTACAATCTAATCTTCAAAAAAATGAAGAATTAAAATCTGCTTTGTTACAAGAAACACCGTGGGTATTAAATGCACAAAATGAAAGTCAGCAAAAAAAGAATATTGCCTTATTGTTTGATATGGCCAAAATGAGTGCTGCTAAAAATAAGGCTATCGATAAATTAAGAGATATGCAAAGCAGCAATGGTGGCTTTGTTTGGTTTAAAGGTGGCCAGGATGATAGATATATCACACAATATATTATTACGGGTATAGGTCATCTTAAAAAATTAAATGCCTTATCTCCTGCTGATTACGCACCAATAAAAAGCATTGTAGATACAGCAATCGCTTATCTTGACAATAAAATAAATGAAGAGTATAATTCTCTCATCAAAAATAAAATAAAACAAAGCGATAATAACCTTAGCTATACAGCCATACAATATTTATACATGAGGTCATTCTTCCCGGATCATAAAACTTCAAATACTACTCAAATAGCTTTTGCTTATTACATTAAGCAAGCGAGACAATATTGGTTGAGTAATAATAAATATATGCAAGCTATGATCGCGCTTTCATTGTACAGAACAGGAGATGAAAAAACTGCGAAAGAAATCATTCTTTCATTGAAAGAAAATTCGATCAATAATAATGAATTAGGCATGTATTGGAAAGATCTTTCAACCGGTGGTTATTATTGGTACCAGGCACCAATAGAAAGTCAGGCTATGATGATAGAAGCATTTACCGATATAGATAAAAATGCGACAACCATTGATGATCTCAAAACATGGTTATTAAAACAAAAACAAACCAATAATTGGAAAACCACCAAGGCCACGGCAGAAGCTTGTTATGCGCTTTTATTAAATGGCAATAACTGGTTGAATACAGAAACACAGGTAACAATAAAATTGGGTGATACAATAGTAAATAATAGCGATGGGCCCATCGAATCAGGTACCGGCTATTTCAAAAAAACAATTCAGGGAAAAGATATAAAACCTGCAATGGGAAATATAATAGTAACTATTGCGCCGTTAAATAATAATACATCATCTGCTACTTCATGGGGAAGTATTTATTGGCAATACTTTGAGGACCTTAATAAAATCACTCCGGCTGAAACTCCTCTAAAATTAAGCAAACAATTATTCATTCAAAAGAACACAGATAATGGGCAGCAATTAATTCCAATCAACGATAATAACAAGTTGAAAGTCGGAGACAAAGTAACAGTACGAATAATTTTAAAAGTTGACAGAGACATGGAATATGTGCAAATGAAAGATATGCGCGCCGCTTGTATGGAACCTGTGAATGTATTAAGTGGCTATCAATGGCAAAATGGATTAGGTTATTACGAGAGTACAAAAGATGCCAGCACCAGTTTCTTTTTTAATCAATTACCTAAAGGCAATTACGTTTTTGAATACCAGTTATTTGTCAATAATGCGGGTTCTTTTAGTAATGGCATTACAACTATTCAATGTATGTATGCACCCGAATTTAGTAGTCATAGTGAAGGGATAATAATTAATGTACAGAATCAGTAATATCGAATGAGGTTAGTTTTGAATTTCTATAGCTAGAGAATAAATATATGAGATAATAAACATTATATTTAGATCCTAAAAAACGCATAACATGAAAACAATAACTTCTATAATTACTTTTTTAACCTGTTGTATACTAATTATTTCTTGTAGAAAGCATGATAGTTCTAATGGATCAATCGTCGGTAAATGGGAAGCTGATTCTCTTGTATTTTCAATTACCTATCCGGGATATCCGTCTTTCCAGCAGGATTCAATCTTTCATCATGGACATTCAACCGTTCAAATATTCAATGCTGATAGTTCTCTTATCATTATAGATAATTCGATAGCGCCGGCAGATACAACTACAGGTAATTATTATTTAGCTAATGACTCAATATACATTCGCGAAGCGGGAGATGTAAGTTATAATGCTGAAGGTAAATATGCCATTACAAATAACCAGTTGACAGTGTCCGAATCCGCGGATTCATTGGGTGCTAGTATTGTTGTTAAAGGATATTTTACACGTCAATAGATTATATTTCAAAAGTTACAATAATAAAAAAATCCCCAATCAAATGATGGGGATTTTTATTATGTTATAAGAAGTAATTCTATTTGTATTGAGGAATCAAACTCTTAGCCAGATCAACCATTTTGTTGATACCATCCTGAGGTAAGTTTCCTTTTTTAAATTCAACTAAAACTTCAGGTAATTTATTATCCATTTCTAACAAGAAATGTTCTTCAAATGCTTTTACGTTTTTAACTGCAACATCTTTAATGATACCTTGCGTACCAAGATAGATGACTGCAACTTGTTTTTCAACAGACATTGGAGAGTATTGTAATTGTTTCAACAATTCAACGTTTCTAGCTCCTTTATCAATTACGTTTTTAGTAGCGGCATCCAAATCACCACCAAACTTACTGAACGCTTCTAATTCTCTGTAAAGCGCCTGATCCAGTTTTAATGTACCGGCAACTTTTTTCATTGATTTGATCTGCGCATTACCACCTACACGACTAACTGAGATACCTACGTTGATCGCCGGACGAATACCTGCGTTAAATAAGTTACCTTCTAAGAAAATCTGTCCGTCAGTGATAGAAATTACGTTTGTTGGAATGTATGCAGATACGTCACCGGCTTGTGTTTCAATAACAGGCAATGCTGTTAATGAACCGCCACCTTTAACTAAATGCTTGATAGATTCTGGTAGGTCATTCATTTGTCTTGCGATATCATCTTTAGCGATAACTTTCGCAGCTCTTTCCAATAAACGGCTATGTAGATAGAATACATCACCCGGATAAGCCTCACGTCCTGGCGGGCGACGTAACAATAATGATACTTCACGGTAAGCAACTGCCTGCTTAGAAAGATCATCATAAATAATTAATGCTGGTCTGCCGGTATCACGGAAAAACTCTCCGATCGCTGCACCAGCAAATGGCGCATAGAATTGTAATGGAGCAGGATCTGCTGCAGATGCTGCAACAATCGTTGTGTAAGCCATTGCACCATGTTCTTCTAAAGTCTTCATGATACCTGCAATGGTAGAAGCTTTCTGACCGATCGCAACATATATACAGTAAACAGGTTTACCTGCTGCAAAAAATTCTTTTTGATTGATAATGGTATCAATACAGATAGCTGTTTTACCAGTCTGACGATCACCAATAACCAACTCTCTTTGTCCACGGCCAATAGGGATCATCGCATCGATTGCTTTGATACCTGTTTGTAATGGCTCTTTAACCGGTTCACGGAAAATTACCCCCGGTGCTTTACGCTCCAATGGCATTTCGTATAGTTCACCTTTCAATGGGCCTTTACCATCAATTGGTTCACCCAATGTATTAATAACACGTCCGCTCATACCTTCACCTACATTGATAGATGCGATCTTGCCTGTGCGTTTTACTTTATCACCTTCTTTAATGCCGGCGCTATCACCCATCAATACCACACCTACATTATCTTCTTCAAGGTTCAAAGCGATAGCTTTAATGCCATTACCAAACTCAACCAGTTCACCAGAGCGAACATTGTTTAAGCCATAGATACGGGCAATACCATCACCCACTTGTAATACAGTTCCTACTTCTTCAAGGCTTGCACCTGCGTCGAAGTTAGTTAGCTGTTGACGTAATATCGCTGATATTTCGTCTGGTTTAATGTCTACCATCTTGTTTATTTTATATTAATTATCTGATATTATGAATGTACTCGTTGTTCAAAAACTGTTTCTTTACGTCGTTCAGATCTTTTAAAATACTTGCGTCAATTAACTTGCCGCCTGTTTCCAAAATAAAACCTCCGATCAAATCTTCATTTACAGCGGTTTCAACTTCTACATGATTGATGTGTGATGCTGATTTTAATTTAGCTACGATCGCATCAGTAAAAGCTGTATCTACTGGAATAGCCGTAGTAATCTTAACCTTATGAATATTTTTTAATGAATTATACTGATCAATAAGTGCATCAGCAATTTCAGGCAAATCGTACTCACGTCCTTTTGTTATCAATAAAGTGATAAACGCAGTGGTTAGTTTCGATACCCTTTCTTTAGTAATCGATCCTACTATTTTTCCTTTTACATCACCTTTAATGATGGGGCTACGTAAAACCGCTACAAAATCAGGATTGCTTTTGCAGATAGATTGTATAAATTTCATATCCGCATATACAGCCTCCAATTGATTTTGCTCAATTGACAAATCAACTATACTTTTTGCGTACCTGCCTGCTAATCTTGGATTATTCATGTAATGTGATAATGTGCTGATATGCTAATGTGCTAATGATAAAAGCTAGTTGTATTCAATTAGCATATCAGCACATTAGCTAATTAGCTAATTTAATTTAACTTCTTCTGATAATTGTCTAATGTAATGCTCTTGTTCAGATTTGTTACCCAATTCTCTGCGCAATACTTTTTCACTCACTTCTACTACCAATTTACCAACCTGATTTTTAAGTTCAGTTACAGCAGCCATTTTTTGTTGATTGATAGCAGCTTGTGCATCATTCAATATTTTAGCAGCTTCTACTTTCGCCTGATCTTTTGCTTCATTAATGATCTTATCTTTTGTTTCTTTTGCCTCTTTCAATAGCAATGCTCTTTCTTCACGGGCTTGTAACAATAATGCTTCATTATCGTTTTTCAACTGAGCCATTTCTGCATTTACTTTTTCTGCCAGAGAAATAGAATCAGCAATTGATTTTTCTCTTTCGTTCAATGAAGATAAGATCGGTCCCCATGCAAACTTTTTAAGAATGATCAACACGATTATGAAAGACAACATTGTCCAGAAAATAAGGCCAAAGTGTGGCAATAATAAATCCATAATATATATTTTAATTAGCTTGAGCTAATGGTTAAACGCATTTTAAATTGACAATGTCATCATCAATTATCGATTAAATATTACTGCATCCTCCGTCCTGTACTTCAGATGCAGTAATGTTTTTAAAGACTACTTCAATACGGCAAGTAAACCTGCGATTACTGCAAAAAGGGCAACACCCTCTACGAATGCAGCAGTCAGGATCATGTTACCGCGAATGTCGTTAGCAGCTTCCGGTTGACGGGCAACTGATTCAGCAGCACCTTTACCGATTAAACCGATACCGATACCAGCACCAATTGCAGCTAAACCTGCACCGATTGCACCACCAGCATTAGCTAAAGAAGCATCTAACAAAATGTTCAATAATGACATAACTGTTGTTTTATGAATGAATAAAAAATTACGCAATAATAGGATCATCGTGGCCATTGCCATCTCCATGTCCGTCTTCTAATGATTGACCAATGAATACTGCGGTTAAATTCGCAAAAATAAACGCCTGTATAAAAGCCACTAATATTTCGATGCAATAAATAAACACTGCAAATGCAACCGACAATGGAGAAAATCCATAACCCGCAACAGTTGCCATTCCACCGAATATAAAGATCAATACAATAAAACTTAAAATGATAATATGCCCCGCTACCATGTTAGCAAAAAGACGAATAATTAAGGCCGCAGGTTTAATTAATAAAACACCTGCCAATTCTATTGGTATTAAAATTAATTTAACTAAGAAAGGAACTCCCGGAGGCCAGAAAATATGCCCCCAAAAATGTTTGTTAGTGCTAAACAAAATAACGACCAACGAAATAACTCCTAATACTGCAGTAAATGCCGTGTTACCGGTAACGTTTGCCGAACCAGGTATTAAACCTACCAGATTATTAATCAATATGAAGAAAAAAACCGTTAGTAAATAAGGAAGATATTTATCTGCTTTTTTACCAAGATTTGGTCTTGCTACGTCGTCTCTTACAAAAGTGATAATAGGTTCAATAGCATTTTGTAATCCTGTTGGCGCGGTTTTCAATCCCTGGCCTGTTGCATATTTTTTAGCAACAGTAGTCATTATTAGAACTAAAATAGCTAATGCTAAAAACATCTGTACTACGTTTTTCGTAATAGAAAAATCATACACTTTACTTCCATCGTACGTTACAATTTGCTGATGTTCGTCTAAACCATATCCGTTGTAAATATCCTGGCCTTCTTCACCAAACTTTGAAGAAGAAAACTCAGTCAAGCCTTTTGTAGGAGAATATAATATTACAGGTAAAGGAATACTTGCGTTAAAACGGCCAATGCTAAAAAAGTGAAATTCATGAGAATCCTTAATATGATCCATGATAATTTTTGCTGGATCTAATTTTTCTTCCTTTTTCTCTGTAGTATGATGCTCTATAGGTAACGTAGTAATTTCCTGAGCCATACTGACATTAGAAAATAATACCATAAATAAGCTGAGAGTCGCTACCAGTAATGCTTTTATGCTATTTTGCGCCATATTATTTCCTAAATTTGCCGCAAAGATAAGCACCGGACACCTGAAAACCGAAAAAGTCTAATCTAAAATTAGAAAAATCGGGAATATTTTAAAAAAGGAGTGAATTATAACAGATTTACCTGCTTTTCGAACTGCATTTTATGCAATTGATGGTAAATTCCTTTTTCCTGGATCAATTCGTCGTGGGTACCAATTTCTTTTATTTCGCCTTTTTCAAGCAAAATAATTTTATTGGCTTTTCGAATCGTCGATAAACGGTGGGCTATGATAATGGATGTTCTGCCGGCAATCAATTTATCGATGGCAGATTGTATCAATTGTTCGCTTTCCGTATCAACAGATGAAGTGGCTTCATCCAATATCAAAATAGACGGGTTGTATAATAAAGCCCTTACAAAAGAAAGTAATTGTCTTTGCCCTAATGATAAAGTTGCGCCACGCTCCATTACATTATAATCGTATCCTCCGGGCAACTGCATAATAAAATCATGTATGCCGATCAGTTTTGCTGCTGCAATAACTTCTTCTTTCTTTATAGCATTATTACGTAGCGTAACATTATCATAAATAGAGCCGCTGAATAAAAATACATCCTGCAATACAACAGCTATTTTGCTGCGCAGAAAAGACAGTTCGTAATTTTCAATGTCAATATCATCGATCGTAATACTTCCTTTTTGAATATGGTATAAACGATTCAACAAACTGATGATAGACGTTTTACCACTACCCGTGTTACCCACAATGGCTAATGTTTCACCGGAATTTATTTTAAAGTTGATATCCTTCAAAACATAATGATCACCAGTATATGCAAACCAAACATTTTTAAATTCCACATCTCCACCGATCGTTGGTGTTATTACAGTTCCTTTATTGGTAGCAATATCATTATTATCTAAAACTTTAAAAACTCTTTCACTTGCGATCATGCCCATCTGTAATACATTGAATTTATCTGCCATCACACGAAGCGGGCGAAATAATAAATTCAGACAAAGAATAAATGATGTAATCGTTCCCGCCGCGTTCGCATCTTGTTGTCCGCCTGCCCACCAAACTAATAATCCTAACGATAATGCCATTACCAATTCTACAATTGGGAAAAAAACAGAGTAAGCAAAAATGGCTTTTATGTTTGCGTTGCGATGCTCAATATTGATTGTATTAAATTTATTAAACTCTCTGTCTTCAGCGGCAAAAGTTTGCACAATGCCCATACCTGTTAAATGCTCCTGTACAAATGCATTCAAGTGCGCCACCGCATTTCTTACACGGATAAAAGATTTGTTTACACTTTCTTTAAAGTAATAAGTAGCGATAATTAATCCCGGAAAAGGTGCGAGACAGATCAACGTTAATTTCCAATCAACAAAAAACATATAAGTAACTACAGCAATAATGGATAAAAAATCCGCAATGATCGGAATCAATCCATCACTAAAAATATCGTTGATTGATTCTATATCATTAATCGTTCTGGTCGTTAATGTGCCGATAGGTGTTTTATCAAACTGAGATAAATTTAAATCAATCACTCTTTCATAAGTAGCCACACGCATATCTTTCACTACGTTTTGTCCGAGTGCGGCTGTATAAAAAGTAAAAATGAAACGACAAATTGTTTCAATCAACAATAAGGCTAACTGAATAATGGTGATACCGATAATAACTTGTATCGGGCCTTTAAAAAACCAGATATATGCTCCATCTCTAAATCCTTTGTTGATCGTAATTTGTATTAACCATGGCCTGATAGGAGATATCACCGCCAAAAAAATTGCTAAAAAAATAGACCAGTAAAATTTAACTTTATACGGTGCAGCAAAATTAAAAACCCTGCGAAGCAAAGAGAAATCAAATATTTTCTTGTCTTTATTCTGTTCACTCATTTTACTGTAGCCCCATTTTTTTATTATATGCTTTGATAAAAATAGCACCTAAATTTTTGTAGGGTGGTATGTAATTATCCCAGCTGTCACGTACGTCTTTGTTATGATCTGCTGTAAAATACTTGCTTAGTGTGGCCCACATATCTTGCCACACCAATGTTTTACCTGAGATGAAATTCTGATTGAGATAATTCAATATCGGTTTATTAATATCTCCTTTGCCGATCTCTTTTGTTGAAATAATATTTGCATCCGGACAAATATCCAATATCTCGTTTAAGTTTTTATATCCTCCGCAAGATCCTAACACAATGATTTTTGCAGTGCCCGGCATTCTTAAAATAGTACGTGGTAACCAATAGCTATGGCCTCTATGAATAACTACAGAAGGTTCCAGATCTTTCATGTATAAATATTTATTCAAATGAATCTGTGCAGAGTCATCTAAATTCGTATCATTATCTAACGGGCGATTAGCGAATATCCAAACCTTTTTTCCTCTGATCGATTTGATCTCTACCCATTCTTTCTGCATCGTTATCTTCCAGTCTTTCGGAGCAAAAGACGCTACAAAATCAGGGAAATATTTCTTTCCATCATTATCACCATAAAAGAAAACCTGTTGTATTACCCTACCGCTATCATCATCCAGTATAGAATCTGAAATACTATAAATAGAAGGAATACCTATATCTGCTGTTAAATCAATTTTTGGATCATTGGCAGATTGAAAAATTGTTTTTAATAAACCATAAACCACAATACCTTTTGCATTGTTATCGCTTATACTTTTCGCTTCGTTGTCTTCTACGTTTTGTAAAATCGTTTTTAATAGAGCAGTGTCTTTAATACTGCTATAGCTATCTGCCACATCTACTGCATCTTCTAAGCTGGCGCCTTTATCAAGATTGGCCACAAATCCTTTCATTAAAGTCTGCGAATTTTCTTTAGGCATCATCTTTAAAAAGTTATTAAGCTGATTAAAATTTGCAGCCATTTTAATAAACTTTTTAAAATAATCCATGTTCACATTCAGTAACAATTGATCCGATCTTGGCGTAGCGCCCATTTTCTGAATCATTCTGTCGTAAGCATATTTATAACTCGATGTATAAATATCATCTTCGCCCATCACCAGTACATAATAAATTTCTTCGGCGGTTAAAGGATCTATTGCTTTCATCCGAATATTTAAATTCGTTTGTTCATGCAATTCATTGATCGGTGTAATAAAATTTTCAATTGCTTTTTTTCTCAATACTTCGCGTAAGCCGTTAGTACCAAGCATTGCAATCGGTGTATCTTTGTTGATCAATCTTAAATTGTAACCAATCTCTGTTTTTACGAGCAGTTTAAAATAATCTACTTTATCAGCATCGCCAATGTATTTTTTGATACTGTCGATTGTTATTTTACCATTTAATATGTTATCTAAAAAAGGAAAATAAAATAACGCGTTAGGTGTCTTACTTAAGTTCGCTACTACTTTTACTGTGGGGTTTGTATTCCGGTGAATCAATTGCCCTTCGGGAGAATTTACAGCCGATGCATAATCGTATATATCAACCGGATTACGCAATACCGTAGCAGTGATCAAACTATCAGCAAATGGCTCATTGACATAAGGCCTGATAGTAGACAATATTTTATCTGGATTTAAGGCGCAATATTTTAAATACAAAATATTAAGGCTTTCATTGTATCCGATGTTTTTCTTGAATATCCCGACATTGATTTGTGCCACTTCGTAAGGAACTGCACGAATGTATGGAGCCATACTAAGGGTATCAATATTAGCATCCATTATCTGGTGAAAATTATCAACTAATATTCCGGCCAGTGCCGGATTGATCTCTTTTTCTTCGTAGGCTATCCTGAAATCTCTTACAAGATCGTGTATGTACACAAGGTATCTGACCTTATCATTATTAGAAGGTATTTTAGGATTGATCTCTACCGAATCTGTCAGTTCATTTATTCGGCGAAACATTACATCAGTAACCTGAAGGTTTATCGCTTCATTTGCACTAACTTTAAGAATGCCATCGGCGCGACCATCGTCCTTGTCTAATAAATTTTGTTCGGCAGCTATTTTATCGTGGAAAAGTATGCGGGCAAAAGGTACCTTAACCGTATCCACGCAAGCAAAAACCGTAACGTTAATTATTGATAGTAAAGAGACAAAAAAAAGCTTTAACATGCGTTCTATTAAAGTTACTAAGTTACGCCAAACCTTTTTAATATAAATATCAAACTGGTAAACCCGCTTAACAATTTGATAATACAAGGAATCCGTGTAAACAGGCCAATTACTTATTATGATAAACTACTTTTGCAAATAATATATGAGCGCTGTTAAGAAAATATTAATTGCTGATGATGAGCCGGATATCTTAGAGATACTTCAGTTCAATCTACAGAAAGAAGGGTACACTGTTATAACTGCTAAAAATGGCGACGAAGCTATTGAACAGGCAAAAAAACACCAACCGGATCTTATTATTCTGGACATTATGATGCCCGGAAAAAACGGTATCGAAGTGTGTAATATCCTTCGCCAGCAACCGGCATTTTATGCTACATTAATTATCTTTTTATCTGCTATCAGCGATGAAGGAACTGAGGTTTGGGGATTGGAAACCGGTGCAGATGATTATGTTACAAAACCTATTACACCTAAAGTTTTAATAAGTAAAGTGAATGCTTTATTTAGAAGATTGAATAAAGGTGAAACGGCAATTATACAAATTGGCGATCTTAAAATAGACCGTGAAAAGTATATCATGAATTATCAGGGTAATGATATTATCCTTGCCCGTAAAGAATTTGAATTATTAGCACTCCTTGCATCTAAGCCGGGTAAAGTTTTTTTACGTAATGAAATACTGAACCAGGTTTGGGGTACCGAAGTAATTGTAGGCGATCGCACAATCGATGTTCATATTCGTAAGATCCGTCAAAAATTAGGGTTAGACTGCATCACCACCGTAAAAGGAGTTGGTTATAAGTTTGAACTATAATTTATCTTTACGCAAAGCCTCTTAAACGTTCAGGTATGTTATCTCCCAAAAATTTTTCTCCTCAGCAATTAGCCGCATTGGCAGCAATTGCGTTATCTGTACCTGTTAGTCTGAGCACTTATTTATTAACACCAAATTGGTGGATCGTTCTGGTTTTCTTTATCATTATCTTTTTAGGCAGTTACGGATTGATATTGTACACGCTGCAACAATTTGTATATCGTAAAATTAAATTGATCTATAAACTTATCTACCAAACTAAGGCAAGCAAAAGAGAAGAGTTTTATTATAAAAATATTTTACCGCAAAAAAGCATTGACGAAGTAAGGGAAGATGTTGAAACCTGGGCCAAGCAAAGAAAAGCAGAGATTGAAGTATTAAAGCAAAATGAAGCTTACCGGAAAGAATTTCTTCAAAATTTATCACACGAATTAAAGACACCAATTTTTGTAATACAAGGATACGTTGATACTTTATTGAATGGCGCACTCGATAATCCTGATGTAAATAAAAAATTCTTGACCAGCACTTCGAGAAATGTAGACAGACTGGTTAACCTTGTTGATGATTTAGATGAAATAGCTAAACTGGAAAGTGGTGAGCAGGAATTGTATCAGGAGAATTTTGTGATACAGGATATTTTTAAAGAAGTATTTGAGTCGCTTTCTATCAAAGCAGATGAAAGACAAATAAAATTAGCAATAAAAAAAGGGTGCGAATTACCATTGATGGTTTTTGCAGACAAAGAAAAAATTAGACAGGTAGCTACTAATCTTGTAGATAATGCTATCAAATATGGCAAACAAAATGGCGAAGCAGAAGCCAGTTTTTATAAAATTGACGGTGAAAGAATATTGATAGAGATCAGTGATAACGGATCGGGTATTGCCGAAGAACATTTGGGAAGAATATTTGAACGCTTTTATAGAACAGACCTGGCAAGAAGCAGAAAAGCCGGTGGTAGCGGGCTTGGGCTATCTATCTGCAAACATATTATCGAAGCCCATCAGCAAAATATGCACGTACGTAGCACGCTGGATGTTGGCACAACTTTCGGTTTTACTTTGGTTAGCAAGAAGGAGTAATTCTATTTCAAGCAAAGTCGCTAAGATTTCTCTTTGCGACTTTATTATCTTATTTTTTTTGCTTTGCGTGAAACTCAAAATCTCGCATCACATTTACATAATATTCGCTTTACAATTTCGCAACATTGAGTTAGGTACTTTGTACAAAGTATATACACTTTGGAAAAAAGAAAAATGGATGTTGCAGTTATCTCAGATGTACACCTTGGTACATATGGCTGCCACGCCAACGAATTATCCCGCTACCTATCTACGATCGACCCTACTATCCTTGTTTTAAACGGCGACATTATCGACATGTGGCAATTCAGCAAAAAGTATTGGCCAACAGGGCACATGCAAGTAATTAAACAAATTACAAGTATGCTAAGTCGTGGTGTAAAGGTTTACTACATAACCGGTAATCATGATGAAATGTTACGCAGGTTCGAAAACTTTTCTATTGGTGATTTTCATATCGTTAATAAGATGGTCATTCACCATCCAAACAATAAACGCAGCTGGATATTTCATGGTGATGTGTTTGATGTAACAATGCAATACAGTAAGTGGTTAGCTAAGCTAGGTGCGGTTGGGTATGATATGCTGATCTACATCAATGCCTTCATCAATTATGTCAGCAAAAAAATGGGCAGAGGTAAAATCTCTTTATCAAAAAAGATAAAAAACTCTGTAAAAAGTGCTGTAAAATATATCAACAGTTTTGAAGACACGGCTGCCGGCATCGCTATTGAAAAAGGATATGATTATGTACTCTGCGGACATATACACCAACCTTGTGACAGAGAAATTGTAAATGAGCACGGAAAAGTAAATTACCTAAACTCCGGTGATTGGATAGAAAACCTTACTGCTTTAGAATACAAAGACAACAAGTGGGAAATTTATTATTACCAGCAAGATACAGAAGTAAATGACTCGAATGATTCTATATACATGGATGAAGCCGCATATCTGCGCACAACAGAATTATTTAAAATGATGATGGAAGATTTTCACCTAGCCTCTTAAAATTATGAAAGTACTATACGCCATACAAGCAACAGGAAACGGACATATCAGTCGTGCGAACGAAATTATTCCGATGCTGGAAAAGAAATGTGAGCTTGATATTTTAGTAAGCGGTACCGAAGCCGACATCGATCTAAATCATTTTATAAAGTATCGCAGAAAAGGATTGAGTTTCGTTTTTGGTAAGAAGGGTGGTATTGATTTTTACAAAACATTAAAGCAACTGCAATCAAAAAAATTCTTACAAGAAATAAAAGATTTGCCTGTTGAAGAATACGACCTTGTAATAAATGATTTTGAACCGATAAGTGCTTGGGCTTGCAAAATAAAAAATGTTCCCTGCATGGCGATGAGTCATCAATATGCTGTATTACATAGAAATGCGCCAAAGCCATTAAAAGCAGATCCTTTATCATGGCTGGTTTTACGCTATTATGCGCCATGCAAACAAGGCGTTGGTTTTCATTTTAAAAATTACGGTGATGATATTTTTACACCGGTTATAAGAAGAGAAATACGTGCAGCTATTCCTAAAAACATGGGTCACTACACTGTTTACTTACCGGCTTATGATGAGAAAAAGCTGATAAAAGTTTTTAGTGAATTTAAAGAAGTGCAATGGCACATATTTTCTAAACGTTGTAAAAAAGCATACGCTGTAGGTAATTGCTGGATAAGGCCCGTAAATACTTTTGACTTTACCGGAAGTTTTACAACCTGCGAAGGAATATTATGTGGTGCTGGTTTTGAAACACCTGCAGAAGCGATGTACATGGGCAAAAAGCTTTTCACTATTCCAATGAAAAGTCAATATGAGCAACAGTGTAATGCCGCGTCAATAAAAGAATTTGATATCCCTGTAATTAAAAGTTTGAAAGAAAAACATTACAACAAAATAGCTACCTGGTTGCAGGAAGAACCTAAACCGGCGATACGTTTTGAAGATGAAACTGATAAAGTGATTGATTACGTTTTATCGCGTGGAGTACAGAATAATATTGGCAGCGGAGCTACTGCAACACTGCGTGATATTTCAGATATGCTAAGTAAGGATATGCTGGTGGCAGAAATTGGATAATTAATATTCAAATTGGGTAACTCCCATGACTATTATAAATAAACAGTTTTTAATATTTCTTAAGCTGTTCTAAAAATTGTTTTGAGTTTTCTGTTAAAACAGTAGCCTGAATTATTCCATCTTGCAAAAAGGAAAACAATCTACATTGTTCATCATTCATTCTGAAATAAATGTCTTGAACAACACTATCTCTTTTAAAAAAATGCAAAGAGCCATCGTAACCACATTTAATATTTGGATCTGCGGCATTGCCCGAAACAAACTCACTTAATTTATTAATATCATTTTTATCTCTGATTATTTTTACTGAAACTACTGTATCCACGCTACCATCGCCTTTAAAGTAATTAATAGCAACGCTATCCGCATCAACTGTTATTGCTTTTAATTTTTTATTGGTAGTATGACAGGCTGTTAAACAAATAAGCAAACCGGCAAAAAGCGCAATTGTTTTCATTTAATATTTGTAGAAAGATTAATTAATTTGTTCCGCAACCATTTCTTTTTGAAACTGTCTCTCAAATACAAAAGCGCCAAAAGGAATTATAGCTGCAATAAATGCTTTTGCAAACCAGCCAAAATTCTTTTTCAACTTACCTCCTACTTCAAAAGCAAGAATCAAAAAAGTTATAAATAAAATACCATGTGTCATGCCTGCAATTTTAACGGGCTTTTGATAATGAGCTATATATTTTAAAGGCATCGCTATTAACAATAACACTAAAAAAGAAATCCCTTCTGCAATAGCAACTATTTTAAACAGTTGTAACAATTTATTTGGCTTCATAATTTTTGTTTAGTAATCAATCACCTGCTCTTCCATTTGCGCAGGCATTTTTCTGAATTCATATTGTTGATTACGTAATTGAGGTTCAAAGCCGCCTTCTTTAATGGCTTCCTGTATACTCTTACTGGTAAAGCGATGTGGCGCACCTGCTGCACTCACAACATTCTCTTCGATCATAATAGACCCGAAATCATTTGCACCTGCGTTTAAACAAATCTGCGCCGTTTTTTTACCAACAGTTAACCAGCTTGCTTGTATATTTTTTACATTCGGCAACATGATACGGCTCATCGCGATCATGCGAATATATTCTTCGGCCGTTGTTAAATTATGTACACCTCTGATCTTCGTTAATAAGGTATCAACATCCTGAAACGTCCACGGAATGAAAGCAATAAAACCTTTTGCATGTTCAGGTTTTCTACTTTGTACTTCTCTGATTTTTACCAAATGTTCCATGCGCTCAGCAATGGTTTCTACATGGCCAAACATCATTGTTGCAGATGTGGTGATATTTAATTTATGCGCTTCATGCATAATATCCAGCCATTCCTGGCTACCACATTTTCCTTTGCTGATCAAACGACGAACACGATCTACTAATATTTCCGCGCCAGGACCAGGCAAACTATCTAAGCCGGCTTCCTTCAATGCTACTAAAACTTCAACATGTGATTTTTTAGATACCTTGGCAATATGTGCTACCTCCGGCGGACCAAGCGTATGTAATTTTAAATTAGGATAAAGGCTTTTTAATTCTTTAAACAAACCAACATAATAATCTAAGCCGAGGTCGGGATGATGGCCGCCTTGTAACAATAGTTGTTCACCGCCATATTTAATGGTCTCGTCAATTTTTCTTTTGTATGTTTCAATGTCTGTGATGTAGGCATCCTTATGTCCCGGTATGCGATAGAAATTGCAAAACTTGCAATTAGCAATACATACATTGGTTGTATTCAAATTACGATCAATGATCCAGGTTACTTTGTTGTGTGGTACTTGCTTTTTACGCAATTCATCTGCAACAAACATCAATTCTGTTAATGGTGCATTTTCAAATAGAAACACCCCTTCTTCTACAGAAAGAAATTCAAAATTCAGTGCTTTTTGATATAAGTCGTTTAAATTCATACGCTTTGTTTTGTGGTAAATTGCTATGCGATCAATCAAATTTATACGCAAAAGTACATTGATTCAGCTGGATTTTTAGCTACATCTTTGTATCTGAATATTTTTAATATTAAACTAGTTAAAAGTATTTTTTCTATCCTATTTTACTGTTACAGCTCCTTAACTTTGCACAATGATTCAATATGAGAAGTTTACTCTTGCCAATGGATTAAGAGTTTTGGTACATGAAGATAAAAGTACCCCAATGGTTGTTTTAGATGTTATTTACGATGTAGGTGCACGCGATGAAAACCACAACAAGACAGGCTTTGCACATTTATTTGAGCATTTGATGTTTGGCGGTAGTGTAAACATTCCTGTTTATGACGAACCTCTGCAAGTGGCAGGAGGAGAAAATAATGCTTTTACTACCAACGATCTTACTAATTATTATTGCCAGCTACCGGCAGAAAATATAGAAACCGCTTTCTGGCTGGAAAGTGATCGCATGTTAAGCCTGGCTTTTAGTGAAAAGAGTTTGGATGTACAAAGAAAAGTAGTGTGCGAAGAGTTTAAGGAACATTACATCAACAAACCTTATGGCGATGTATGGCACAAAATGCGTGCATTAGCTTACACGCAACATCCTTATAAATGGATGACCATTGGCCAGGAATTAAGCCATGTTGAAAATGCGACTTTACAAGATGTGAAAGATTTTTTTCATCAACATTATACACCTTCCAACGCCATTTTAGTTGTTGCAGGAAATATTACAGCTGCTGAAGTAAAAGTACTGGCAGAGAAATGGTTTGGGCCAATTCCTGCAGGAAATAAATACAACCGCAATCTTCCGGTGGAACCTAAACAAACAGAAGCAAGAAAATTAGAAGTAAAAGCCAATGTGCCATTAGATGCTATTTATAAATGCTGGCATATCTATTCCCGTTTAGATCCAAGGTATTATACCACAGATCTGATAACAGAAATATTAAGTGGTGGCGGTTCTTCGCGTTTATTCCAATCTTTGGTAAAGGAGAAGAAATTATTCAGCAATATAGAATGTTATCATGTTGGTAGCACGGATGCCGGTTTACTAACTATTGAAGGTAAATTAGTAAAAGGAGTAAGCATGCAGGATGCAGAAGCTGCCATCAACGAAGAAATAAAAAAATTACAGGCAGAAGGAATTACTGCTAAAGAATTAGAAAAAGTAAAGAACAAAACGGAAAGTATGATGGCTTTTGAAGACATGGGTGTAATGAACCGTGCCACAAGCCTCGCGATGTATGAACTATTAGGTGATGCTAATTTGATCAACATCGAATTAGGAAGATACCAGGCTGTTACAACAGAAGATATCATTAATGAAAGCCGTATAATTTTTGACGAAAAAAATTGCAGTACACTTTACTACTATTCAAATAATTAAAATATAAATGATCAATAGAACGATAGCCCCGGAAATTAAAGACGCGACAGAATTCAACCTGAAGCTGAAGCCTTACGAAAAATTCACGTTGGATAATGGTGTGGAAGTATATGCTATTAATGCAGGTTCTCAGGATGTATTGCAGTTAGAGATGATCTTTTATGCAGGTAACAGTTATGAATCTGCCAACGCAGTGGCAGCCGTAACCAATCACATGTTAAAGAATGGCACATCAACTAAAACAGCTTTTCAGATAAACGAACATTTTGAATATTACGGTTCGCATTGCCACCGCAGCTGTTCAAGTGAAATTGCATCTGTTTCTTTACATACGTTGAACAAGCATTTGAATGTATTGTTACCTGTAATGAGAGAAATGATCACCGATTCTGTTTTTCCTGAAGATGAATTAGCTACGTACAAACAGATCTGCAAACAAAAATTATCTGTAAGCTTACAAAAATGTGATTTTGTTGCTAACCGTTTGATCGATGCGTATGTATTTGGTGAAGCACATCCTTATGGAAAAGTGATTACCGCAGCAGATTATGACGCCATCACAACAGAGCAATTAAAACAACATTTCAATAAATATTACCTGAATGGGAAATGCGTAATCTTTGTTGCAGGAATGTTGCCGGCTGATATCTTTAAACAGCTGAATAATAATTTTGGCAACCTTTCTTTAAACAAGCAACAGATCATCGAGCCTAAGCACGCCATTCTTCCTGCTACAGAAAAAAAATACCGCATTCAAAATGATGCAAATGGTGTACAGGGCGCAATAAGAATGGCAAGGCCCTTCCCTACGCGCCACCATCCTGATTATATGAATACAATGGTCTTAAATGCTGTATTTGGCGGCTTTTTCGGATCAAGATTAATGAGTAATATCCGCGAAGAAAAAGGCTATACTTATGGCATTCATAGTTATGTGCAAAACCATATTCAGGATAGTGCCTGGTTAATTAGTACAGAAGCCGGCAAAGATGTTTGCGAAGCAACAGTTGAGGAAGTATATAAAGAAATGAAAATATTACGCGAAGAATTAATTGATGAGGAAGAGTTATCGTTAGTACGTAATTATTTGATCGGCTCTATATTGGGTGATCTTGATGGACCTTTCCAAATTATCGGCAGATGGAAAAACATCATCCTGAATAACCTGGATGAAAAATATTTTTATGATTCGGTAAATGCCATAAAAACAGTTTCAGCAGAAGAACTGCAAGCATTAGCAGAAAAGTATTTGAGAGAAGAAGATTTTTACGAACTTGTTGTAATATAAAAGCAATGAAATTTTTATTAAAAATATTGATCAGTACGGTAAATGTGTTTGTACTGGCGTCCATTTTGCCCGGTGTCGCAATAGCCAACAATAGCATTTATACGGCAGTTGTTGTAGCTGTTGTATTAGCCATATTAGATGCTGTTGTAAAGCCCATTTTAGTATTACTTACGCTACCGGCTACAATTTTCTCATTAGGACTTTTCCTTTTTGTGATCAATGCATGTATTATTTTAATTGACGCGCATTTTGTACATGGCTTTCAGGTAAATAGCTTTTGGGATGCGTTGTTATTTAGTTTGCTGTTATCTTTCTTTAACTCTTTTGTTAATAAAAGAGCATTTAATGAAGAACAACAAAGAGAGGATTAATGTGTAGGTTTACTGAGTAATTCTGACATAAATTATAAATAATGGCCATTCAAAATTTTAAAAACCACAGCAGATTTTCTCCCATATATCACTATGTACTATATCCTGTAAGTATCGCTGCGATCATCCTTTCCATTGTTTACTTTTTTCATACTACTTGCCAACCGGGTAACGGTTTACTATCTATATTATTGATATTGATAAGTGTTGGCCTATTATTAGGCGTAATGGCTTTTCGCCGTTTTCCGTTAAAAGCACAAGATCGCGCCATCAGAGCTGAGGAAAACCTTCGTTATTTTTCCATGACCGGGAAATTGTTTGACAAGAACCTACAGATTCATCAAATAGTGGCATTACGTTTTGCTGATGACAAGGAATTTGTTGAGCTGGCAGATAAAGCTTTAAGAGAAAATATGAGTTCCGGAGAGATAAAAAAAGCTATCCAAAACTGGAAAGCTGACAACCATAGAGTATAATTTTTATATTTTTTTTATATGTTGTTTATAAATCGGTTTTTATATAAATAACCCAAAATTTGTATTAATTTTTTACTTTTTAATACTTTATATTTGTTATGAAAATATTTTATAAAGCTTTTAAGCAATATTATTTATATAATAATATTTTTAAATATAACTCCTAACTAAAATTTATCTTAGTGTCAAAGCATCTCAACAAATTCTCGGCCGCAGGCTTATTAATTGCTTTAGGAATTATATACGGCGATATCGGAACCTCTCCTTTATATGTGTTTGATGAAATTATAAATAACAGAGAGATCACTGAACAACTGATAATCGGCTCATTAAGTTGTATTATCTGGACGTTGACTTTACAAACTACAGTAAAATATGTTATCCTAACCTTACAGGCAGATAATAAAGGCGAAGGCGGTATTTTCTCTTTATATACATTGGTTCGCAGGCAAAGAAAATGGTTAGTAATTCCTGCTATGCTTGGTGGTGCGGCATTGTTAGCTGATGGCATGATCACTCCTCCCATTTCAGTAGCATCAGCTATCGAGGGTTTAAAAATAAGACCTGAATTTAGCCATATAGAACAGTCCACTATTATTTATATAGTATTAGGGATAATGGCAGCTTTATTTTTTGTACAACAATTTGGTACGGCTTCTATCGGTAAATTATTCGGGCCGATAATGCTCCTATGGTTTTCAATGTTATTGGTTTTAGGCCTTACGCATATATCTGATGACTGGAAAATATTCAGAGCGCTTAATCCTTATTACGCCATCAATCTATTAAGTACTTATCCAAAGGGATATTGGTTGTTAGGTTCCGTCTTCCTCTGTACCACAGGTGCCGAGGCCCTCTACAGTGATCTTGGGCATGTGGGAAAACAAAATATCCAGGTATCATGGATCTTTGTAAAAACATCATTGATCGTTTCTTATATCGGTCAGGGTGCATGGTTATTAAAAAATTATGAGCACCACATATTTACAGGTAAAACGTTTTATGGTGTAATGCCAAACTGGTTCCAGCTACCTGGTATTATCATTGCAACTGCTGCGGCTATTATTGCCAGTCAGGCTTTGATCAGCGGATCGTTCACATTGATTGCAGAAGCTATCCGATTGAACCTATGGCCAAAAATGAAGATCAATTATCCTTCTGAAGCAAAAGGGCAATTATACATTCCGGGTATAAATACTTTATTATTCTTAGGATGTTGCGGTGTTGTATTGCATTTCCAAACATCCAGTGCAATGGGTGCTGCGTATGGTTTAGCTATTACATTATGTATGTTGGCTACAACAATACTATTTGCCAATTTCATGATATCACGCCGTGTAAACCGTGCTTTTATTTACCTGTTCTTAGCTGTATTCTTAACATTAGAAACAAGTTTCTTAATTGCCAACGTACGCAAGTTTGCAGATGGTGGTTATGTTACAGTGATAATGGGTGGCGCATTGTTTATAATAATGTATGTATGGTTCAGATCTAGAAAGATCAGAAACCGCTACGTTGAATTTGTCCGTTTAGAAGAATATATTCCAAAAATTGAAGAACTTAGTAATGATACTACTGTTCCTAAATATGGTACGCATCTGGTTTATTTAACGAGTGCAAATAATCCAAAAGAAATTGAACACAAGATCATCTACTCAATATTAAGTGGTAAACCAAAACGTGCCGATATTTATTGGTTTGTACATGTTGATACACTGGATGATCCATACACTTGCGAATACATTGTAGAACATATTATTCCGAATGATATTATCCGTGTTGAATTCAGATTAGGCTTTAGAATACCGCCACGCCTTAACCTGATGTTCAAAAAAGTGGTAGAGGAACTGGTATTAAATAAAGAAGTGAATGTAACGAGCCGCTATGAAAGTCAGCAACGTAATAATGTTGTAGGAGATTTTCAATTTGTAGTGATGGAAAAATATTTATCGCAGGATAACGAATTACCATTAGTAGAACGCTTAATCATGAAATGTTATTTCTGGATCAAAGGACTTTCGTTAAGTGAAGAAAAAGGATTTGGCCTACAACAAAGTAATGTAGCCGTAGAGAAATATCCGTTGATAGTTGCACCTGCAAATAAATTCAAGCTATCAAGAGTCTACATGGATGAAGATGATGCAGATATATTATAGCTAAATCATACTATTAAAAAAGCCGCAAAGATCAATCACTTTGCGGCTTTTTTAATACCCTGAATTATTAATTAATTGTGGTCTATCATCGTTAATATAACTCCATATCCGGTATAGCCAGGATGCTGCGTAGTTGTGGGTTGGTAGATATCATAATAAAAATTACGATAGATCAGGCCAATACCTTTTGCATATTTTTCGTCGCTATAAGTTGTGCTGCTATAATAATCATTATCCGGATCTGTATGATCCTGAGGACCTATCTGCTGATTGGTTTCTGCAACATCGATAGTGCTATCAATTGTTAAACTTCCTAAGGTGATAGGAACATTTACACTGTCATACGTATAATTCCATCCTATCAAATATTGTTGTGTAGAAATCAAAGAGGTTGTTTCTATATAAGAATTTCCTGACCATGAATAATTATTCTGAATCGGCTCTACCAGTTTTATATACTTCAGGTTATCTTCTGTAAATTCAATACTATTACCGGTATTCACTGCCATTGCTGTATGATCCACTGCCCACTGAAAAGTCGAATCAGGGCGAATATTCCTTACAATGCGATAAGCCGTTCTGTTAAGGTTGTCGAGGAACTGGCCATCTACAACATATTGTATCTGGTAATGAAAAGTATCCTGGGTTAACAAAGTTGCTCCATAGTTTGTAAATACGATAGAGTCAAGATCATACGTAATGTATTTGCCTACAGTAAGTGGATAATAATCACTTACGGGCTGAAGATTAAAACTGTCAGTTTTTTTACACGCAGAAAGAAAAATAGTAAAAGAAGCAACTAATATAAAGATGAATGTTCTCATGCAATAGAAAGTTACTTAAATAGAGGCAATTTTTATAAAAAAGGTTGCTCAGGCCGTTGAATTATTCCTCCGCCAATAACATCATCTCCTTCATAAAAAACAGCACTTTGTCCTGGTGCTATCCCTTTTACATCATCGTAAAAGCGTACGCTTATTCCTCTGGGAGAGTTGTAAACACTTGCCATCGTACCCTTATCTTTATAACGGATCTTTGTAAAAGCTTCTGAACCATCCGGCAATCCATCGTATTTAATCCAGTTCATTTTTGCCACCATCATTTCGCTTCCTTTTAAATCATCTTCTTCTCCCAAAACAACGGTGTTGGTATCAGGATCGATCGATGTTACGAATGCAGGTTTGCCCAACGCTATATCTAAACCTTTTCTTTGTCCGATTGTATAGAAAGGATAACCTTTATGCTGACCTAAAACTTTACCTGACTTATCGATAAAATTTCCACCATTAACTCGAGCTTCTAATCCTTCTACTTTACGTTTTAAAAAGCCGCGGTAATCATTGTCAGGCACAAAACAGATTTCATAGCTTTCTGCTTTTTTTGCTAATTCCGGGTAACCGAAATCATGTGCCATTTGGCGGATTTCTGTTTTATGATAAGTGCCCAGAGGCAATAACGTTCTCTTTAACAGATCTTGCTGTAAACCCCATAGCACATAGCTTTGATCTTTGGTATCATCAATTCCTTTGCGGATAAAATAACGTCCGTTAGTGTGTTGATGAATTTGCGCGTAATGTCCGGTTGCAATAAAGTCACATCCCATTGCATCTGCTCTTTTTAATAAAGCGCGCCATTTAATATGCGTGTTGCACATTACACAAGGATTAGGTGTACGGCCGGCCATGTATTCTTCAACAAAATTTTCTACTACAAAATCTCCAAACTCTTCTCTAATATCTAAAATATAATGAGGAAACCCATGTTCAACTGCAGCGGCTCTGGCATCGTTAAAAGAATCGATGTTACAACATCCTGTTTCCTTTTTGCTCTTGCCATTTTCAGTTGTTCCGCTTGTAGCGTAATCCCATGTTTTCATGGTAATTCCCACAACTTCATATCCTTCTTTATGGAGCATAAGGGCTGCTACGGTACTATCAATACCGCCGCTCATGGCCATTAAAACTTTCCCTTTCTTACTCATATCGAAGTTTGTCTATGCAAAGATAGTGCTTATAAATTTTGTGTTTGTCGTAGGTATGTAATATTGAATAGGTAATATTTAATATTACATCTTACTTATTCAATAAAAAATCCGCTCCAAATAAATGAAGCGGATTTTGAAATATGTATAATGTATAAATTATTCAGCTCCTACTTCAACTTCAACTTCAGTCTCGTTACCGTTACCGAAATCGATCTTAGCTTTGTATGTGCCTAATTCTTTAATTTCATCCAAAATAGTGATACGACGACGGTCGATTTCATAGCCACGTTGTTCTTTAATAGCACGAGCTATTTGAACAGAAGTTACGCTACCAAATATTTTACCGGTTGTACCAGTTTTTGCACCAATTTTAAGAGGACCAGTTTGCAAAGCAGCGATAACGCTGTTAACTTCAGCTAATAATTTAGCTTCTTTTTTCTTTGCTTGTTTGATCTTTTCTTCCAATTGTTTTAAGTTAGAAGGACTAGCTTCTACTGCAAATTTGCTTGGAATAAGGTAGTTACGACCATAACCGTTTTTCACAGTTACAAGTTCGTTTGCACCACCCAGGTTATTTACATCTTGAATTAATATTACTTGCATGTTGTCTTACCCTCTCTATTTTAATAAATCAGTTACGTAAGGCAATATCGCCATTTGACGAGCTTTCTTTACTGCATCGCTCACTTTACGTTGGAACTTCAAAGAGTTACCAGTAAGACGGCGTGGCAATAATTTACCTTGCTCATTCAGGAATTTTTTCAGAAAGTTTGCATCCTTATAATCAATATAATGAATGCCCATTTTCTTAAAGCGGCAATATTTCTTTGGACGCTTTTCAGCTTTAATAGCTGTGAGGTATTTAATCTCGTTTGGTTTTGCCATGATTTATGCTCCCGCTTTTTCTGTTCCAAAATGTTGTGCGCCGCTTCTCTTTCTACCATTATACTCGACGGCGTATTTATCGAGTACAGTGTACATGTGACGCATTACTGATTCGTCACGTAAAAGTTGTGTTTTCAACTTTTCATTGAAGATGGTTGGCGCTGAATACTCCATTACCCAGTAAAGACCAGTGGTCTTCTTGGCAATAGGATAGGCCAGTGATTTTAATCCCCAGGGATTAGTGTGTGTAACAGTTCCACCGTTCTCTTTAACAAGAGCAGCAAACTTAGCCTGAGCAGATTTGAATTCTTCTTCAGACAACACCGGGGTAAAAATCACCATCAATTCGTAGTTGTTCATTTTCCCTTGATTTAGTTTAAAAATTGTTTAATCCCAAAGCCAGTGGACTAAGGGGCAGCAAAGGTAAGGGTTTTGCACAAGAAATGAACATTAAAAGATGGAAAAGGCCGGATAATTTGGCGCTTTCCTAACTTATTGATTTTATGATGTTTATGGTTTATTTTCGATATTGTCTGTACACGATTAAAAGATTAAAGGAATTTACAAGATTTACCTATGGAAAATAATGCTATAAACTTACTTACTCATAAAATAATTGGCTGCTCTATGGAAGTACACAGAGCTTTAGGAAATGGCTTTCAGGAAGTTATTTATCAACGTAGCTTAGCCATTGAATTCAATTTGCAAGGAATAAGTTTTGTAAGAGAGCAAGAAATGGAAATTTTTTATAAGCTTCAATCTGTTGGCAACAGACGAGTTGATTTTTTTGTAGAAGGAAAGGTAATGCTAGAAATTAAGGCCATTGAAAAATTAGAAGATGTTCATAAGGCACAAGCAATAAATTACTGTGAAGCATATAATATTGCTGATGGATTATTAATAAATTTTGGCGCTAAAAGCCTTGATTTCAAGAGAGTATATAATAAAATCTTGTCAATCCGATAATCAAATAAAATCGTGTTTAGATTTTGTCCAATTTTCAATCCTCGATCGTTATTTGTCTTTAACAACTAAAACATACAATTATGAAAGATTTCCTATTCGTGTACAGAGCAGATTACATCAATCAGCCAACTTCTTCTCCAGAAGAATTGCAGGCAGTTACAAAACTTTGGATGGATTGGGTCGGCGGTATCGCTGCACAAAATAAACTGACAAGTCCCGGAAATCGCTTAACATCAGGAGGCAAAGTAGTAAGGCCTAAAAATGTCGTTACCGATGGGCCTTATACAGAAATAAAAGAATTGATCGGCGGCTACTCAATTGTTAAAACAACAACTATTGATGAAGCAGTTGAAATTGCAAAAGGCTGCCCGATATTTATGATCGGTGGAAATGTTGAAGTGAGAGAAATTAACCCGATGTAATATCGAATTAACTTAAAAACATGCAAAGCCTTTGTATTTTTACAAAGGCTTTTTACTATGGAACAAAAAGAATTGATACCGCATTTATTCAGGACCGAATACAGAAAAATAATTGCTGTACTCTGTAAGCTATTTGGTATTGAGCATATTGAAATTGCTGAAGATATTGTGAGTGATACTTTTTTAGCAGCAAGTGAATTATGGGGATTAAAAGGATTACCGGAAAATCCTACAGCCTGGCTATATACCGTATCAAAAAACAAAACAAAAGATTATTTAAAACGCAATGCTCTTTTTGTACAAAAGATATCTCCTGCAGTAAAATACATTTCAGCAAAATCCGAAGCAATAGAAATTGATCTTTCAATAAAAAATATAAATGATAGTCAGCTTGCGATGATGTTTGCCGTTTGCCACCCTTGCATTTCTGCTGAATCGCAAATTGCTTTATCGTTAAACTTATTATGTGGTTTTGGTATTGATGAAATTGCAACCGCTTTTTTGACCAACAAAGAAGTTATTTATAAAAGAATCAATCGCGCTAAAGAAAAGCTGAAAATCGAAAAAGTAAAAATTGAACAACCTGCGTTAGCTGAGATCAATGATAGATTAGCAAGTGTTTTAACAACATTATATTTATTATTTAATGAGGGATATTATTCCGCATCGCAAGATGAAATAATAAGGAAAGATCTTTGTATAGAAGCGATGCGCTTAACAATGTTGTTACAAGAAAATGAAAATACCAATACGCCAGAAGTTAATGCCTTGATTGCTTTAATGTGTTTTCAATCTTCCAGGTTTGAGGCAAGAACAAATGAGAAAGGTGAAACAGTTTTATATCAAGATCAGGATACCAATTTATGGAATGATGAATTAATTAATCAGGGAGCTCATTATTTAAAAAAATCATCAAAAGGAGATCAGCTATCCAAATATCATTATGAAGCTGCCATCGCTTTTTGGCACACCAATAAAAATGATACCAAAGAAAAATGGGAAACAATTTTACAACTATACAATAGATTATTACAAATAGAATACTCTCCCGTTACTGCCCTAAACAGAACCTACGCATTGGCAAAAGCAAATGGAAAACAGGAAGCGATCATTGAAGCTGAAAAATTGAATCTGATAGATAATCATTTGTACCACTCCTTGCTGGGAAATTTGTATACAGACATTGATAATAAAAAAGCAGTGATGCATTATCAACAATCTTTCGATCTTTCCAAATCTCCGGTTGATAAAGCAACGATAAATAAATACATCAGTAAGCTGCAAGGAGATAAGTCAATTACATAACAGTTATTTTACTTTATGTTCATCTTATCATCATAGTAGGTAGATAGCTTTATGTAAAACATACAACTATGACAAATTATTCAAGCTTATTATTAGACAAAGCCTACCTTATCATTGAAAGAGAAGGCAGAGAAATTGCATTAGTGCAAGTATTAATGGAAACTGAAAAATGTGTTTTAGTAGAAATGCACGATGATGAAGCAACTACTTTTTGGAGAAAAAAATCAGATCCGATATTTGAAGTGATCGACGAATTAACAGACGAACAAATAGAAGCCTACGATGAATTATGCGTAGAAGAAGAAATAGATGATTACGAAGAAATAGAAGCAGAAAATCAGGATGTTTATTTGTAGGCCCTACACAAAAAAAGCCTCCTGAAAATCAGGAGGCTTTTTTTATAGTTTTATTTCTTCATCACTATCGTCAAAAAAATGGAATTCTGTTAAGTGATAAGCAGAGTTAGCTTTCACTTTAATTTTTTGTTTATACTTCCATATCCATCTTCTTCTTTTTGAAATAAATCCTTTGGTTAAAAAGGCATGAAGAATAGGGTGTACTTCAATAGTTAATCCAGTATGTTTTTGCATGATAAGATAGCTGAGATTCTTTTCTATCTCATCTTCTAATATCATTGTGGAAGAAATTTTTCCGGTACCATTACAGGTAGGGCAAACTTCTGTCGTGTTGATCGTCATCTCCGGCTTCATGCGCTGGCGCGTGATCTGCATCAAACCAAATTTGCTGATAGGCAATACAGAATGCTTAGCGCGGTCTGTTTGCATATACTTCTCCATCTCATCAGCCAATCTCTTTTTATTGTCTGCTAATTTCATATCAATGAAATCAACAACAATAATTCCTCCTAAATCACGTAACCTTAGTTGACGCGCAATTTCTTCTGCTGCTTCTAAATTAGTTTCCAGTGCATTTTGCTCCTGGTTATTGCTTACACTTTTATATCCGCTGTTTACATCAATAACATGTAACGCTTCTGTGTGTTCGATAATTAAATAAGCGCCGCTCGGAAGGTTGACCGTTTTACCAAAAGCAGCTTTCACCTGACGCGTGATCCCGAAACTATCAAAAATTGGAGACCCATTATTATAATAACTAACGATATCAACTTTATCAGGAGCAATGCGTTGAATGTAATTTTTTGTTTCAGCAAAGATGGCTTTATCATTAACTACAATACGGTTAAAATCTTCGTTCAATAAATCACGAAGTATGCTGGTAGCCTTACCTTGTTCGCTTAATATTTTTGCAGGGGGCGTTGCGCCTTTAAGATTATTCTGCATCGTTTTCCAGGTATCGATCAACGATAAAAGGTCTTCGTGCAATTCGGCTGTATTCATTCCTTCGGCAGCAGTACGAACAATTACGCCAAAATTTTTAGGCTTGATAGCTTCAATAATTTTGTGCAATCTTTTTCTTTCGTCTGAGCTATGAATTTTACGCGATACCGCAATGATATCGTTAAATGGAGTAAGTACGACAAATCTTCCGGGAAGGGATAATTCGCAACTTAACCTTGGGCCTTTTGCCGCAATAGGTTCTTTTAGTATCTGTACCAGTATTTGTGGTTTACCACTAAGTACTTCGGCTATTTTACCGGTTTTAACGATCTCAGGTTCAACTTTGAATTTCCCAAAGTCAAAACTTCCTTCGCTTTTATCAGCAACAGCCTGAGCAGTAAATTTCAGGATAGATTTAATGTAAGGGCTAAGATCTGTATAATGCAGAAAAGCATCTTTTTCAAACCCTACATCTACGAAAGCCGCATTTAGGCCCGGGATCAGTTTTTTAACTTTTCCTAGGTATAGGTCTCCCACACTGAAGTTGGCATCATTTTTTTCATTATGCAACTCCACTAATCTTTTGCCTTCCATCAGTGCAATCTCTACACCTTGGGGCACCACATTTATTATCAATTCCTTTGTCAAGCGTAATTTTTTTAAATTAGACCTGTTACATTATTGGAAGGAAAACTTACAAAACATGCAATAAACAGTAGTAAGTTATAAGTAATAGGTTTTAAGTTAGAACCATACAGTCCTCTCCTACAACTTATTACGTATAACTTATAACCTAAAAAGCATGCTGATAAATGTGTGCCGGCGGGGATGCCGGCACCTGTTATAAAAAGAAAAATTATTTCTTCTTATGACGGTTCTTTCTTAAACGCTTTTTACGCTTGTGTGTAGCAATCTTATGACGTTTTCTTTTTTTACCACAAGGCATATTCTAGTCTTTTTGTTGTTGAAAAATTATTTATTATGTTTTGTTCTTTTGTTCGTGTTTATTGAAGCAGTTTAATGCGCTGTTCAATTTCCTTCGTATATTCAGGATCGTTGACCATGCGTTCACTTATTTTGTACCATTTTACTGCATTTGCTTTATCGCCTTTTCCTGCGTAAGCATCTGCCAGCCATGATACGGCTTCTAAATTATTAGGCTGATTTTTCAAAACAGTTGTTAAACGTTCTATCGCTTTATCATACTGTGTTGAAATTACACCGCCAATGCCCAGCACCATTTGTGCTTTCATATTGGTTGAGTCTTTACGTACTACTGATAAAAGCTGTTGCACACCCTTCATTGTTTCTTGTGCATCTCCCGCCATCCCTTTACCAAATACGTAGCAACTTCCTAATCCAACTTTCAGATCATCATTATTCGGATCCAATTCAATTGCCTTATTGAACAAGCCTATCGCCTGTTCGGCTTTCCAACCTCTTTTACCAGCTTCCTGTTCTCCTTTAAGGCTGTGTAAAATTAATTGGGCTGCAAAGGTGAGGCTTTTTTCGTTATTTTCCAACTCTGCGGCCTTTCCTGTGTAATAAATATACAAATCGGCTTGTTTCGCAGAGTCTTTCCAGAATGTAGCAAGCTCATTATCAACCTTTATTTGTTGTTCTTTTACATCACCACGAGCTACACTATTTTCTGTTTTATCAAGATAAGTAGATTGATAAACAGGCAGTTTTTTCTTTTCCGCAAGAATATAATTGTCAACATTGAAGGTTGGTACAGCTGCAGCAGCCATTGCAGGCATAGGCATTGGTGCCTTTTTCTGAACTGTTTTTCCAAAGAAAAATAAAGAAGCCAAAAGGAGAATACCTCCACCGGCCAAAATCAACTGTTGCTTCACAAAAAATAATTTTGAAGCGCAAAGGTAGGCTATTCCTCAGTTGGGGTATCTGTGCTGAGTTTTTTATTTTTTACTTCCTGAATAAATTCTTTTGCCGGCTTAAAAGCAGGTATAAAATGTTCCGGAATCTCTACTGCTATATTTTTTTTGATATTTCTACCGATCTTGGCAGCTCTTTTTTTGGTAATAAAACTGCCAAATCCGCGTATGTAAATGTTTTCTCCTTCAATAAGAGATTCTTTAACTTCTTTAAACATTGTTTCAAGCGTAATCATAACATCTACTTTAGTGATGCCTGTTTTATCTGAAATTTTTGCTATTAAATCTGCCTTTCTCATATTTGATAAGATTTAATTTAGGTGTGGTTACTGAAAAGTACTACAAAAAATCGAAAAAAACAAGCTTAGAAGCTGATTATCAGCAAATTTTATTGGAAATTTGAACAACAATGGAAGAAACTGCGAAAAGGAAATTCTTTGCGAAAAAATTACTTGCCTGGAATGAATCAGATAATGACCGGCAGATGCCCTGGAAAGGAGAAAAAGATCCTTACAAAATCTGGCTCAGCGAAATTATATTACAGCAAACCCGTGTTGAGCAAGGATTGGCTTATTACAATCGTTTTATTACTCAATTTCCTACTGTTCAAAAACTAGCTAAGGCTCCTGAAACTACTGTATTTAAATTGTGGGAAGGCCTTGGTTATTATACACGCTGCAAAAATTTAATAGCTTCTGCAAAATATATTACTACGGATCTTAAAGGGAAATTTCCTGCAAATTATGATGGGATTCTTGCTTTAAAAGGAGTTGGGCCATACACAGCCGCTGCCATCAGTTCTTTTGCATTTAATTTACCGCACGCCGTTGTAGATGGAAATGTATTCAGGGTTTTATCAAGATTTTTTGGGATTGCAACTCCAATCGACAGCACTAACGGTAAAAAAGAATTTACACAATTAGCCAATGAATTATTAGATAAAAAGCAACCGGGAATTTATAACCAGGCATTGATGGATTTCGGTGCAACAGTTTGCAAACCTCAGCAACCATTATGTGCTATCTGTCCGCTAAAATCCAGTTGCATAGCGCATCTGCAGGAGATAACGAATGAACTTCCTATCAAAGAAAAATCAATTGTAAAAAAAACAAGATGGTTATATTATTTGTTAATAGAGCATAATAATTCACTGTTGGTCCGTAAACGCGGAGCAAAAGATATTTGGGAAAATTTGTATGAATTTGTGCTGATAGAAAACGATAGAATATTACCTCTCGAAAACATACAACAACTACCGGAAATGAAAAAAATATTTGGGGAAACAGCTTTTGAAGTGACGCAAATTTCAAAACCGTACAGGCAATTGTTAACGCATCAGACTATACATGGACAATTCATAAAAATAACGATAGCCACTCCCTTATTGCTAGCTGGTTATGAGACTGTATCGCAAAAAAAGCTAGACAAATTGCCATTTCCAAAATTTATCACCGGCTATTTGAAAGATAAAAATGTATCTTTAAATTTGTTATAAGGGATAGGAATTAGTAACCATTTTTAAACCTGGCAACATGAGAGGCGTAAACAGGGTGATGCTGATTGGTAACATAGGTAAAGACCCGGACATTCAAATCTTGGAAGGCAATATTTCAGTAGCTAAATTTTCATTGGCAACTACTGAAGCGTATAAAGACAGAAGTGGTAAATTGATATCTCAAACAGAATGGCACACCATTGTATTATGGAGAGGATTGGCAGAGTTAGCAGAAAAATATTTACGCAAAGGAAGTTTGGTTTATATTGAAGGAAGATTGAAAACACGTAGCTGGGAAGATAAAGAGGGCAATAAAAAATTTGCTACGGAGATTGTAGGCGATAATTTGATCATGCTGGATAAAAGAACAGACGGAAGCCATGGCAACGGTTTTCCTGAGGGAATGGATGGAGATATTCCTCCTGTAGAGGACGGACCTGAACAGTTACCCTTTTAAAATTTAACTTATTATAGACACGGGTCTTTCAGGTTTATAATAATATTTTTCATTTAAATTATTTGTTTTGGATTACCATTCGGTTTTTAATTTTACTACCCATTTGCACTTTGCTTTGCTTTCGATTCAAATTGCAGGTTCTGCAATACTTATTTCTTTAGCCTTATTTCTTTTCGTGATTTCTTTTTTAGTAGCTGGTTCTGAAGTCGCATTTTTCTCTCTTACTTATAAAGATATTAATCTGCTTAAAACAAAGCAGCTGCCTGCCTACAAACGCATCATCACTTTATTAGAGCAACCTAAAACTTTATTGGCCTCTATCATGATCGCTAATAACCTGGTAAACATCGCCATAATTCTAATTTTAAATATTTTATTAACGGAGTGGTTAGCACCCTTTCTATTACCGTTTTGGGCCGCTTTCTCTCTTAAAATTGTTATTGTAACAGTAATTCTGGTACTATTCGGAGAAGTGCTGCCAAGGGTTTGGGCCACTAACCACAAAATATGGTTTGCTGCCGCCTCTTCATTAGTGATAGAAATTTTCAATGGTCTTTTTATCCGCATAAGCAGACACTTTGTAAGTGTTAGTGACAGGGTTGAAAGAAATTTTTCGGGGAATAAATCTACTTCGATGAATGATAGTCAGCTTGATTATGCTATTGATCTTTTGCCCGAAAATGAAGCAACGATAGAAGAAAAACAAATATTAAAAGGCATTAGAAAATTTGGTGATACTACAGTAAAACAAATAATGCGTACACGCTTAGACGTTAGTGGTATCGAACATACTATCAGTTTTGAAGATGTGATAAAAAAGATTGAGGAACTTCATTACTCTCGTTTACCGGTATATAAAAATAATTTAGATGAGGTCGCCGGTATGCTGCACACTAAAGATCTCTTGCCATTTGTAAATGCATCAAAGGTTGACAACTATGACTGGCATACTTTAATACGCCCCGCATTTTTTGTGCATGAACAAAAACTGATCGAGGATCTGTTACAGGAATTCCGTAACCGGCGCATACATTTTGCTGTAGTTGTAGATGAATTTGGCGGTACATCAGGCATTGTAACACTGGAAGATATTATGGAAGAAATCATCGGTGATATCAAAGACGAATTTGATGATGAAGAAAGCGGCAATAAAAAAATAGACGATTTTACCTACATTTTTGAAGGTAAAACAATGATCAACGATGTATGTCAGGCACTAAGTTTACCGCCCAATACATTCGAAGATATTAGAGGCGATAGTGATTCTTTGGCCGGGTTAATACTGGAGATTGCCGGAGAATTCCCTCAGGTAAATGAAGAAATAACAAGCGGTGATTTTATATTTATTCCGCTGGAAATAAATAAGAACAGGATCGATAAAGTAAAAGTTATCATAAAAGAAAAGGAGAAGTCTTAGCCGGATTGATGCGATTCTTTGTCTGAATTGGGATTCGCGGGATTAATGGATTGCGGATTTGCAAAGACAAATGATTTATTTTCTACTCAACTTCCTTATTATTTATTTCTTATTTTTTCGTTTCTTATTTCAATCTTATGGCATTGTATTTGTCGCCTTAACCGAACACAGTTAAATTTGTTCAATAAAATTTTCAATCAATAAAAATCTAATAAACTATGTCATTTACATTACCAGCTCTACCTTATGCACACGATGCACTTGAGCCACATATCGACACATTAACCATGCAAATTCACCATGGCAAACACCATCAGGCTTATGTAGACAATCTTAATAAAGCCATTGCAGGAACACCAAATGAAGGCAAAACAATCGAACAATTAGTTGCTGCTGCAGGAACGATCAGTCCGGCTGTACGAAATAACGGTGGCGGACATTGGAACCACACTTTTTTCTGGGAAAGTTTAGCGCCAAAAGCTGGTGGAGTTCCAACAGGGAAATTAGCAGATGCTATCAATAGTGCATTTGGTTCTTTTGATGCATTTAAAGAAAAATTCGCAGCGGCAGGTATCACTCGTTTTGGAAGTGGTTGGTCTTGGCTTATTGTTAAAGATGGCAAATTAGAAGTATCATCTACCCCAAACCAGGATAACCCTTTAATGGATGTTGCTGAAGTAAAAGGCACACCAATTTTAGGTGCCGATGTTTGGGAACATGCTTATTACTTAAAATATCAAAACCGCCGTGCTGATTATTTAGCTGCCTTTTGGAACGTAGTAAACTGGACGAAGGTTGCGGAACGTTTTGCAGCTGTGTAATTAATTTAAAATACATTTAGTAAAGCCGCATTGATTGCGGCTTTTTTTATTCCTTTATCACAAAATTAACCCGTGTAAAACATCCTGGTCTACGTGAAAAACACCTTCATTTTTTTTATTATCACCTTTTCTTTTATAAAACATAATAATTTCTCCGGGTACCCGTTTATAATTGTACACAATCTATATTTAATCTCTAACTAAACTGAACAACATGAAAGCAACTGAACAAAAAAGTTACGGTAAACCAATCTCTTGGGAAGAAGCAACCGAAATGATCCACACTCATGGCAAAGTAAAAGGCGCCTTAGAAACTTCAGTAAAAAAAGGTACGGATGCCGCTCTCGCAAAAAAAGCTAAAACGATGATCGATGCTAATCACCAAGCATTTGTTTTTAGTAAAGAGAGTATCATGCGCTTTTTTGATGGAAGTGAAAAAGATGAGCATGGAAATCCTGTTAGTGCAAATTATCTAATGGTAATTTTAGGTGTACATCACGGGAAAACTAAAGGTTATGAAGCGGGAACTCCGAATGTAATAACGACAGGCGTTGAAAAAAGGGTAGAAAAAAATGCTAAGGGTAAAGCTGAAACAAGGTACTATCCGCTAAAAAAACTGAAGTTTACAGCCAATGAGTATGGCACTCCTGTACCTCCACCGCCGCCGCCACATTTTATACAAAATAAAGCAGCAGGTAGTAAGCCTTCTAATGATAATATTGACTATTTTGTTGGTCATTAAAAACCAGGTTTTATTGAAACGATAATTACAGAAATTTCTGTCTGGGGAGTTCTAGTCCCAGTAATAATAGGATTTTTAACCTTGAGTAAACTACATGTAAACTCAAGGTTAATTTTTTTATTATCCTTCATGGCGGCAGCATCTCAGTTATTAACTCATTTTCTAGGTCCGGCAACCGCGTGTAAGATCTATAACATATATATCCCAATAGAATATAGCGTCATTTTTTTCTTTTTCAAAGCAAGTTTTTTTTCGAAAAAAGGACAAAACATATTTTATTGTTTGTCAGTTATAGGATTCGTAATGGCGATTTATTTTTTATTGTTCGTCGGTCTACAAGGTCGCTTTGTAAGTGAATGGGTTTGTTTCAATAATATCATTTACACTGCCTGGATACTACTTTTAGTTTTAGAGATTTATGAAGATGATGCAATATCCTTGCATCAGCAAATGCCTCTCTTCTGGTATTTACTTGGTATGTTCTTCTATACAAGTTGTACCATTTTAATATTCTGTTTTTGGGATTATATAATGACTGTAAAAAACAAATATTTCGATATGTTATTCGAAGTGTATGGTCTTTTTAATATTTTTATGTATGTAGCATTTGCAATTGGTTTATTGCTTGATGTATCCGACTACCTTAAAATGAATAAAAAAAACTAACATGGTAAACCGAGATATCCTAATCCCTATTGTAGCTACTTCTTTATTATTTTTTGTTTTAGCCACTTTTATTTTTGCATTTTTAGCTGTCTATCAAAGAAAAAGAAAACAGCATAAAGTTGAAAAGCAATTATTACAAATACGATTTACCGAAGAGCTTTTACATACTCAGATAGAAATTCAGGAACAAACGCTCAAAACAATTAGTCAGGAAATTCATGATAACGTAGGCCAGGTATTGAGTTTAGCAAAACTTAATTTAAATACTTTTCCTACGAATACAGATATTGCCATTCAGACAAAAGTTGGCGATACAAAAGATCTTATTGGAAAAGCCATCAATGATCTGAGAGATTTGAGCCGTAGTTTACATGGTGATAAAATTGCAGACCTTGGTATTCAGGAAGCTATTGCGAATGAATTAAAAATTTTGCAAAATACGGGACAGTATAAAACTGAATTAAAAGTTACTGGTGAGCCTTTCCGGTTAAGCAATGAAGAAGAAATAGTTATTTTCCGTGTATTACAAGAAGCATTAAATAACGGCATTAAATATTCGAAAGCACAAAATATTACAGTAACCCTTGCATACGAATCCCGTATGTTTAAATTTATTTTAGTGGATGATGGTGTTGGTTTTGATACTACACTCCTGCAATCATCACACAAAGGCATAGGATTAAAAAATATGCAAAACAGAACTACTTTGATTGGCGGTGTTTTTTCTATAACTTCAATTATAAATACCGGAACAACCATTCAGATAATATTAAACAAGTAGTCCTTCAATATGGCAAATATTGTACTAGTAGATGACCATGCGTTATTACGTAATGGTTTAGCAACATTAGTCAAAAACCTGGGCCATGAAGTGTTATTTGAAGCGGGAAACGGCAAGGATTTTATTGAAAAGCTGAAACCAGGCACCGTACCTGATATTGTGCTATTAGATATTAATATGCCTGAAATGGATGGTTACCAAACTGCCAACTGGATCAAAACAAATTATCCGACGATCAAGACATTAGCCTTAAGTATGTATGATGATGAAAATTCCATCATTCGGATGCTTAAAAATGGCGCAAAAGGCTATCTTTTAAAAGACAGTGAACCTTCCGAATTACAAGATGCGGTTACTGCATTAATGAAAAAAGGATATTATTACTCTGATCTGGTAAGTGGAAAACTGATCAACGCTATTAATAAAATTGATGACGATGGCAGCGAATTAAAAAACCTGATCAAACTAACAAATCGCGAAATAGATTTTCTAAAATATACCTGCACAGAATTAACTTACAAAGAAATAGCAGATGAATTGTGTGTTAGTCCACGTACAGTTGATGGCTACCGTGGTGATCTGTTTGAAAAACTGGGTGTCAAATCAAGAATAGGTTTAGTGATATATGCCATTAGAAATGGTATCGTTATTCTTAACTAACCACAATCTTTCGCTCATTTACTAATTTCCTATATTTGCGCCTCAAGAAATTACTATGTTCAATCTAATATTATTTGGCCCTCCGGGAAGTGGCAAAGGAACTCAAAGTGAAAATCTGATAAAAAAATACGGGTTAAAACACCTTAGCACAGGCGATTTGCTACGTAGCGAAATCAAAAATGGTACGCCATTGGGAATGGAAGCAAAAAGCTTTATGGATAAAGGACAGCTAGTTCCAAATGAAGTGGTGATCGGCATGATAAGCTCTGCGCTGGATGCAAATCCAGATGCGGCTGGCTTTTTGTTTGATGGTTTTCCTCGTACAACCGCTCAGGCTGTAGCTTTGGATAAATTATTGGAATTGAAAAAAACTTCAATCAATCTGATGCTGGCATTAGAAGTAAGTGAAGAAGAATTAGTAAAGCGTTTACTAAACCGCGGACAAACCAGTGGAAGAAGCGATGATACTAACGAAAACGTGATCAGAGAAAGAATTAATGTTTACCACAACGAAACGAGTGCGGTGGCAGAACATTACAGAAAATTTAATAAAGTAGAAATGGTGGAAGGTGAAGGTTCTATCAATGATATTTTCGCTAGTATTTCTAAAGAAATTGACGCTAAAATTAAATAATATTCAAGGATTTATTTAGCAAGGGATTGAAGGTTTATTCACTTCAATCCCTTCTTTTTTACCGAAATGCCGTATTTCGTAACCTTTTATTGGCCAAATAGCCGGAATTAGGTACGATTTAAAGACTAAAGTTTTTAAAAAACAGGGCATTATTCGTACCTTGCAGTCCCTCTTTAACAACAAGTAATATGAGCGAAACAACAACAGTAGCAGAGAAAACAACGCCACCGGTACTTACCGCAAAAGATTTTGCAACGGATCAGGAAGTTCGTTGGTGCCCGGGTTGTGGTGATTATTCAATTTTAGCGCAAGTGCAAAAAGTGATGCCTACATTAGGTATTCCCAAAGAAAATATTGTAATAGTTTCTGGAATTGGCTGTAGTAGCCGTTTTCCTTATTACATGAACACATATGGTATGCATAGCATTCATGGTAGGGCTGCGGCAATTGCCAGTGGTTTAAAAGCGGCAAGACCGGAACTTAGCGTTTGGGTGGTTAGTGGCGATGGTGATAGCTTAAGTATCGGTGGTAATCATACGATCCATTTTTTGCGTAGAAATTTTGATATCAATTTATTGATCTTTAATAACCAGATCTATGGTTTGACAAAAGGTCAGTACTCTCCTACTTCTGAACAGAATAAGGTAACGAAGAGTACTCCAATGGGAAGTATCGACCATCCGTTTAATCCATTAGCATTAGCGTTAGGTGCAGATGCAAGTTTTGTTGCAAGAAGTATGGATAGAGATCCTAAGCACTTACAAGCAATGCTGGTTCGTGCACAAGGACATAGAGGTGCATCTTTATTGGAGATCTATCAAAACTGTAACATCTTTAATGATGGTGCTTTTGAAACATTCACTGAAAAAGGAAGTAAAGCTGAAGAAGTATTATTCTTAGAACAAGGCAAACCTTTGATCTTTGGTGCTACACAAAATAAAGGTATCAAGTTAGATGGCTTTAAACCGGTTGTTGTTGAAATAAGCAAAGATGCAAGCATCGAAGATCTATGGATACATGATGAAAGAGATTTCTACAAAGCACAGATATTAGTACGTATGTTCGACGATCCAAGAGTTGAAGGACATTTACCTCGTCCGTTTGGCGTGTTTTATGAAACGGACAGAGCTTGTTACGAAGATGTAATGGCAATGCAAATTGAAGAAGCCATTGCTAAAAGAGGTAAAGGTGATTTGGATAAATTATTAAGAGGTAGCGAAACCTGGACGATTAATTAAGAAACCACTCCGCCCCTGAAGGGGGAATTGGAACATTATAAAATACACAGAGCCTCTGTTATAGCAGAGGCTCTGTTGTTTTTTGTCTTATTGTATTTTGGAATTTATTCCTTGAATTATACCAATTTGTTTTGCAACAAATACTCTGCAATTTGCACAGCATTAGTAGCAGCACCTTTACGAAGGTTATCACTCACTATCCAGCAGTTTAATGTGTTAGCTTGTGTTTCATCCCTTCTGATTCTTCCTACAAAAGTTTCATCTTTTTCATGAGCTGTTAATGGCATTGGATAAATATTGTTTGCGATATCATCTTCAACAATTACACCGGGTGCTTTGCTTAACAAGTCTCTCAATTCTTTCAGATCAAAATCTTTCTCAAATTCAATGTTAACGCTTTCGCTATGTCCGCCTATTACAGGGATACGCACCGTTGTAGCTGTTAATTTGATCGAATCATCACCAATGATCTTTTTAGTTTCGTTGGTCATTTTCATTTCCTCTTTCGTGTAACCATTATCAAGGAACACATCGATCTGTGGTATAGCATTTAGATCAATAGGATATTTGTAGGCCATCTCACCTTGTACACCTTTTCTTTCATTCATCAATTGATCAACTGCTTTAACACCAGTACCGGTAACACTTTGGTAAGTTGATACTACTACTCTTTTAATTTTATATTTTTCATGCAATGGTTTTAACACCACTACCAATTGAATAGTAGAACAGTTAGGATTAGCAATGATCTTATCTGCTTTAGTTAAAACATTCGCATTTACTTCAGGCACTACTAATTTTTTAGTAGGATCCATGCGCCATGCAGATGAGTTATCAATAACCGTAATACCTGCTTCAGCAAACTTAGGAGCAAGCTCTAAAGAGGTACCACCGCCTGCAGAAAAAATAGCGATATGCGGTTTTGCAGCAATTGCATCTGCCCAACCTACAATTTTATACTTCTTGCCTTTAAATTCAACTTCTTTACCAATTGATCTTTCAGAAGCAACAGGGATTAATTCATCAACAGGAAAATTTCTTTCCGCCAAAACCTGCAACATTTTACTACCTACCAAACCGGTAGCGCCTACTACAGCTACTTTCATTTTTTTGTTTTTATATATGAGTGTTAAAAAATAAGCCTCCCATTTTATTGGAAGGCTTGTGAATATTGTAGAACAAACAAAACACCGTTAACCCTTCCTTTTATTGGAATGCTTCTTGGTAATCTTAATTTGTTTAATAATCAAAAACATGGCACAAAAGTAGCAACTAATTAAATATCACCCAAACATTAAAAAAATATTTTTAAAACAGGCATTTTGCTATTTGTTCTGGCTAAATGAATAAAGTTGGTAACTTTAACGCAATCACCCACTACTATGAATAAAAAATTACTTGGTTTTTTAGCGGCTTTATTGCTTCTTTCCACAATCACTCAGGCTCAGTTTTCTGAAAATTTTACTGATAGCAATTTTACAACTTCTCCAAAATGGCTTGGCGACACCAGCAACTGGATAATTAATTCATCCGCACAATTACAAAGTAATGATACCGTAGTGAATGATGTTTTTTATATCAGCACACCCAGTACTTTAGCAACAACTGCTCAATGGGAATTTTATACAAAACTTAGTTTTAATACTTCATCCGCCAATTATGTTGATGTGTATTTAACTGCTTCATCAAGTGATATTACACAAGCAACGACTACAGGATATTTTGTTAGGATTGGTAGTACAAATGATGATATCTGTTTATATCGTAAAGATGCCAGCGGCACTATTACAAAATTAATTGATGGTGTAAATGGTATTTTAAATACCAGTAATAATATTGTTAAGATAAAAGTGATCGTTACTGCCACAGGTGAATGGACATTAGCCAGAGATATAACGGGAACGGGTAATAGCTATTTTACAGAAGGCAACATTGTCGATACAACTTACAACACATCTTCTTACTTTGGTATTCTTGTTAAACAAAGTACAGCCAGCTTTTTTAAACGACACTTCTTTGACGATATAATTGTAAAGCCGTACGTTCCTGATACAACACCGCCGGGTATTACGTCTATCACTGTAACTTCAACAACTACACTCGATGTGCTTTTTACTGAACCGGTAGAAAGTGTAAGCAGTCAATTGATCGCTAATTATTTTGCTGATAATAATTTAAACGGCCCTCTTTCTGCTACGCAGGATGTAACTAATCCATCATTGGTGCATATAGTTTTTGCAACGAAAATTCCAAATGGAACGAATTGTACGCTCTCAGTAGAAAATGTAAAAGACCTTGCAGGAAATGCAATTAGTATTATATCCACTTCATTTAGTTTATACACACCGCAGCAATACGATATTATAATGGATGAGATAATGGCTGATCCTACACCTATGGTTGGATTGCCAAATAACGAATGGATCGAATTAAAAAATACTTCAGCCTACGCCATCAACTTATCAGGGTTTACTATTGGCGATACAGCTGTACAAAGTGGACCAATGCCCAATTTTATTTTACTCCCTGATAGTTTTGTAATCATTTGCACAGGAAGTGCCGTAGCAGCATTATCAGCTTTTGGACAAACTATTGCAGTAACTAATTTTCCTTCTTTAAGTAATAGCGGTAAGGAATTGATATTAAAAAGCTCATCGGGGAAAATCAGTCATGCTATTAATTATTCTGCTGCATGGTATCAGAATACATTGAAACAGCAAGGAGGTTGGTCATTGGAAATGATCGACACCAAAAACCCATGCAGTGGTTTCTCTAACTGGAAAGCAAGTAGTAATGTAAATGGCGGAACACCCGGAAAAATAAATTCCGTTGATGCAAAAAATGCAGACCAGAACCCGCCAAGATTATTACGTGCTTTTGCTAATGATAGTGTAGATGTAACTTTATATTTTGACGAACCTTTAGATAGCATTAAAGCATCTATACCTGCTAATTATTCGATCAATGGAAATGTTGGTTCACCTCAAAAAGCAACTCCTGCAGGACCAATGTTTGATAAAGTTGATTTAAAACTTACTACCCCTTTGTCTTCAAGAAAGACCTACACCATCACCACAGTAAATGTTACTGATTGTGTAGGCAATGCGATCAGCAGTAATGATACCGCTAAGGTTGGAATAAGCAGCCCTGCCAATAATTTTGATGTGGTGATCAATGAAATAATGTACAATCCAAAAGATAATGGCGTTGATTACGTAGAGCTATATAACCGTAGTAAAAAGATCATCAACTTAAAACAATTGTATATCGCTAATAGAAGCACTTCAGGTACGATCAGTAGTATCGCGCAATTGTCGACAGATAATTATTCGTTATTTCCACAAGGTTATATTGTTGTTACCAGCAATCCTTCAATGGTGAAATCGCAATACATTGCGCAAAATCTTGATGGTTTTGTACAAGTTAGTAGTATGCCCTCTTTTAATAATGATAATGGTGATGCAATTATTTTAAATGCACAAGGTAATATCGTAGATGAATTGCAATATGACGATAGCTGGCAATTTCAATTATTGGATAATACAGAAGGTGTTGCACTGGAAAGAATTAATTACGATGCGCCAACACAATCACAGGAAAACTGGCACTCTGCTGCCACCAACGTTGGTTATGGAACACCGACTTATAGAAATTCTCAATATAGAATTGATCAATACGCTGCCGGACAAGTAACGGTTTACCCACTAACATTTTCGCCTAACAATGATGGCATCGATGATTTTTTATCGATCGATTATAGTTTTCCGGAAACTGGTTATGTAGCCAATATCACCATATTTGATGCATCAGGCAAGATGGTGCGCTTGCTAAAACAAAATGCATTGTGTGGAACAGAAGGAAAATTTTTATGGGATGGCCTGGGCGAAAAAAACCGGCAGTTAATTGCCGGCACTTATATCGTTTATACAAGAATATTTGATCTATCGGGTAAGACAAAAGACTTTAAAAATGCCATTGTTTTATATCCTGTCAGTCACTAAAATATTATTTTATTATTTAAACATTAGTTCCTGAACTTTCTCTTTGTCTTCTTTTTCTTTTTTGAGATCGAACATGGTTCCGAATAATCTGTCCCATAAAGTTGTGCTTACACCAAATCCAAGGTCATCATTTTTATAATGATGCAGGTGATGGTTACGCCACAATGGTTTCATCCAGGCATAAGGAGGATTAAAAGCATGAATGGCATAATGCATACTTCCATACATTAAATAGCCGACCATAAAACCCGGAAAAAAAGAAAAGGCATATTGGCTGCTATGAAAAAAATCAGCCGAAAAATACATCAGCATAAATACCAGCGATGCAGTGATCAGGCTAGGTACCGGTGGCATAAAAAGACGTTCTCTATCTCGTGGGTATTCATGATGGTTACCATGAATAATATATATCACTTTCATCGTTTTTGGGCTTTCGCTAATCAAATGAAAAATGAAACGATGTAAAATATATTCAAAAAAAGTCCAGAAAAACATTCCCGCCAAAAACACTAATCCCATTTGTTGAAACTGTATATCTAAATGAGTATGGCTATAATATAACATGTAGAAAATAATCGGCACATATATAGAAAAAATAACCAATGGATGCGTTTTAGTAAGGTATTCGACATATTGGTTCTTAAATAATTGCGCCTGGCCCTTATTATGGATTTTTTCGAACTTCATAGCAGATAATTATGAGATAAAATTAATATAATTCTTACAAATGCCGTGCCCCAATTAAGTCATTTTTCTGTCTTTTAACTACCTGTTATTATAGTAGCTATCGATTTAGCATATTTGAACCATTAATATTCCATTAAATTCCTGATATGGGAGAATGCCCTGCAACAGGTATCTTTGCAAAAATTTTCACCAAATATATATATGAGCACTTTACATTTATCAGAACAGGAGATTATCCGCAGGGAAAAATTAGAGGAATTAAAGAAATTAGGCATCGATGCCTTTCCCGCGCCTCTATACCCGGTTAACACTACTTCAGCATATATTAAAGAGCATTATAAAGGTGAGGAAAATAAAGACCAGTTTGCAGATGTATGTATTGCAGGCCGTATTATGAGCGTGCGCGATATGGGTAAAGCAAACTTTTTCGTTTTACAGGATGGTGTAGGTAAAATTCAGTTCTATATTAAGCAAGATGACATTTGTCCGGGGGAAGACAAAACTTTATACCAGATTGTCTGGAAAAAATTAGTTGATATCGGCGATATCATCGGTGTTAAAGGATATGTGTTTACTACAAAAACCGGTGAAACATCTATTCACGTAAAAGAATTTACCATCCTTACAAAATCATTACGCCCTTTACCGATCGTTAAAGAAAAAGATGGCGAAGCATTTGATGAAGTAACAGATCCCGAATTCCGTTACCGTCAGCGTTATGCAGATCTGATCGTAAACCCTGGTGTTAAAGAAGTATTTATTAAACGTACCAAGCTGGTAACTGCCATCCGTGATTTCTTAAATGAAAGAGGCGCATTGGAAGTTGATACACCCGTATTGCAAAGTATACCGGGCGGCGCAGCGGCAAGGCCGTTTGCAACACATCATAATGCATTAGATGTTCCTTTCTATTTGCGTATTGCGAATGAATTATATCTAAAAAGATTGATCGTTGGTGGGTTTGAATGGGTGTATGAATTTAGTCGCAACTTCAGAAATGAAGGGATGGATAGAACACACAATCCTGAATTTACCGTGTTGGAATTTTACACTGCGTACAAAGATTACGAGTGGATGATGGATACGACAGAACAGTTATTAGAAAAAGTTGCTATTGCAACAAATGGCGTATCGAAAGTATTGGCAGGAGATAAAGAAATAGAATTTAAAGCACCGTACAAAAGAATTACAATGTATGATGCGATTAAAGAACATACTGGTTTTGATATTTCAGAAATGAATGAAGTTGGTTTGAGAGATGTTTGTAAAAAACTAAACATTCATGCAGATGAAAAATTCGGTAAAGGAAAATTGATCGATGAAATATTCGGTGCTAAATGTGAAGCGAATTACGTGCAGCCAACTTTCATTACAGATTATCCTGTAGAGATGAGTCCGCTAACAAAGAAGCATCGCAGCAAACCAGGATTGGTAGAGCGTTTTGAACTGATCATCAACGGTAAAGAAATTGCCAATGCCTATACAGAGTTAAATGACCCTATTGATCAAAGAGAGCGTTTTGAAGAACAAGTAAAATTGATGGAACGTGGTGATGATGAAGCGATGTTTATTGATTACGATTTTTTAAGAGCATTAGAATACGGTATGCCACCAACAAGTGGTATTGGTTTTGGAATTGACCGTTTAACGATGTTGATGACAAATCAGCATTCTATACAGGATGTATTGTTGTTCCCTCAAATGAGACCAGAGAAATTAGAGGCATAATTGTTTTAACCACTGAGACACGGAGGTCACTAAGTTTCACTGAGGAGCGAATTTTAGAATATTAAAAAGGGAAGAAAAGTCATTAAACTTTTCTTCCCTTTTTTTATTTCTCAGTGGACCTTAGTGACCTCCGTGTCTCAGTGGTTTCATCCTACAAAAATAAATCAGTATACAATTGTCCACCCGGCACAACTGAATATTTACTTAAATCAGTAATACCCTCTTTTGCCAAAACATCTTCATCAATAAAAGTATTACCTGTGCATTCTTTAGAAGATTTAGAGAATATGTAATAGGCAGCATCAGCCAAAATATCTGTTGTTCTGCTCATCTTCATTAATGCATCGCCGCCTAACAAGTTATTTACCGCGGCTGTGGCAATAGTTGTGCGTGGCCATAATGCATTGGAAGCAATATTATATTTCTTTAACTCTTCTGCTAATCCCATAGCAATCATGCTCATATTGTATTTACTAATAGTATACGCTAAATGATTTTTAAACCATTTCGTATCCATGTTGATCGGTGGCGATAAAGTAAGGATATGCGCGTTGCTGGATTTTTTCAAATGTGGAATACAAGCTTTACTTACAAAAAAAGTTCCGCGAACATTGATATCATACATTAAGTCAAAACGTTTAGGCTCTGTCGCTTCTGTATTTGTTAACGTAATAGCTGATGCATTGTTGATCAAAATATCAATACCCCCAAAACGCTCTACGCCTTTATCAACCGCATTTTGCACTTGCGCTTCATCACGAATATCGCATTGAACGGGTAAAGCCTTTCCACCAACAGCTTCCATCTCTGCGGCAGCAGAAAAGATTGTTCCACCAAGTTTTGGGTTTTCTTCTGTTGATTTAGAAGCGATGATAATATTAGCGCCTTCTTTTGCTAATCTTATTCCGATTGCTTTACCAATGCCGCGGGAAGCACCGGTAATCAGAACGGTTTTATTTTGGAATGACATAAGCAAGTTGTTTAACACAATTTAATCAAAAAAGTTGGCTGTTGGGCTAAAACCCGGGAGAATCGTAGTGCGCACTTTCCTCCGACTGAAGTCGGAGGTTACTAAATACAGCTATCATAGTAATTGAGACTAACTCTATATTTCAGAGTTAGCTTACTTAAAACAAATAACCCCCGACTGAAGTCGGGGGCCACAAACATTTATGATTTCTTTTGGGCTTTAGCCCAATATAGCAACTAAGCTAAAACAGCTTCGTGCGTAATATTTGTATTGTATAATTTTGAAATTGGACAGTTTGCTTTTGCGTCAGCAACACTTGCATCAAATTGTTCTTTGCTAATGCCCGGAACTTTTGCAGTTACATGTAAATGAGATTCTGTGATAGCGCCATCTTCTAAAGTAATATCGCATTTAGTAGAAATTTCATCTGCAGTAAACCCTGCTGCGTTTAAAACAAAACTAAGTTTCATTGTGAAACAGCCTGCGTGAGCTGCTGCTGCTAATTCTTCAGGATTTGTTCCAACACCATCAGCAAAACGAGAGCTGAAAGAATATTGTGTTTTATTTAGTGTAGTACTTTGTGTAGTTAAATGGCCGGTTCCTTCTTTACCTGTACCATTCCAAACTGCTGTTGCGTTACGTTTCATTTTTTTTATTTTAATTGTTTGATAAAATCCGTTTCGTTAAAACCAACCAGTAATTTTTCACCGGCTTCTACAACAGGCCTTTTAATGATACTGTTGTTTTCCATCATCACTTTAATAGCGGCTGATTGATTGGTTACTTTTTCTTGTTCTTCAGGAGTTAGTTTACGCCAGGTTGTTCCTTTTTTATTTAGTAAAACTTCCCATCCAACTTTTTTACTCCACGCTTCCAATTTCGATTTTGTTATGCCTGATTTCTTATAATCATGAAACTTATAATCGATCTTATTCTTCTTAAACCAATCCAATGTTTTTTTAACCGTATCACAATTGGGTATTCCGTAGATTGTCATTTAATTAAGAATTGATAATTAAGAATTAAGAATTAAGAATTTTTTTAACGGGTAACATCTACTATTATTAGGCCTTGTAAATGTAGTAAGTTACAATAACATTTTAGTCAATATGCCTAATTAATAACAATGAATTCATGGTTATCGATACACAATCTATTTCGGCATTTCGGCATTTTGCACCTGAATAAACCCAGTAGGTTTTACGATGTGCCAAGCTTTAAAATCCTGTTGGGCATCTAAACCAATACCGTTTATTATTTGTGTTTTTGTTCTTATCCAAATTGAATCAGAAGTATAAAACTCAGCCCCCGACCTGTTTTTATCCCAGTACAATGTTTTAGCATGAAGTGTATCTCCTTTCACGTTAATAACGGTTACGCTGTCTTTCAAAAATATCTTGCTTTCGTTCTCTCTATATTTTGCATACTTGGCATTCAGCTTACTCTCAATTGTATCCGCATTATAAAAATCCACATGAACTGAATTTGGAAACTCTGTATACACAACTGTATCAGCAACCCGATACATTAAAGGAGCGCTTAAAAAAGCTTTGCGATTACTTCCAATAGAATATCTTACCACTACATCTTTAGCTACTTCAACACCAAGTTTTTTCTTGATATTCGGATCTGCATTTTCTTTCCCTCCGCAACTTGTAAAACACAAACAGCCTGCCAAAAAGAAGGTGATAATTTTTATATGTAGATATTGATCGTTCATGTTGTTCGCACTATTTGTTATTGATCTCGCTTAGTGCATAGAGCCCCTTGAATAAAAAATTAAGGTCGGTAAATATCTCATTTTTCAACTGGCCCGCAAAATAAGTTGCGTCGCCCCCTGTTAAAACTATATTCAGGTTATGGTACTTGCTTTTATAAAAATCAATAAACCCATCAATCTCATAGCCAATGCCTGCAATTACGCCACTTTGCAAATTGGTTTTTGTATCGTAGCCAATTATAGGAAACTTCCATTCAGCGTGCACTAATGGTAACAACGCTGTATGATCGTGCATTGATTTAAAACGCATTTCCATCCCCGGAGAAATAGAACCGCCAATAAACTGGTGGTTTTGTGTAATAAAATTATACGTAATGCAACTGCCCAATCCAATCACTAAATTATTTTTACCGGGATAAAAATGAACAGCGGCGGCACAAAGCGCTAACCTATCTGCTCCTATCGTTTGCGGCTTGCTAACAGGTGCCGTAAAATTTAATGTGGTAAGATGTGATAATTTATGAAAAGAAGTTTGTGCAAATAACAGATTTTCCAGCGCCGCACCATGTTCAATTACAGAAGACAAAATTGTTTTTGCTGGCTTATATTTATCCAATAAAGTTTTTATAGTTTCAATGGCACTATTTTCTAAAACTCCTTCCGTAACAAACTGGCCATTTTCTAATACTGCATATTTTAAACGCGTATTTCCAAAATCAAAGCAAATAGTTTTATTCATTGTATGGTTGCTACAGATGACTATAAATTAAATCCTTCCAGATTTTTAAAATGACCGTTTAATTGTATCCTATCTTTCAATGTTTCCATTTCAGCCATTACAGGCAATACTTTCACCAAATGTTGTTTCAAATATTCTTGTCTGTATAATTCTCTTAATAACTCTAACAATTCATATTCTTCCTGCAAAGAAAGTCCGACATGATGTGCCAGATCGTAGCTCTGCAATTCGTCTTCAGCCTTTTTAAAATTTTTATTCACTTTTAAAAATACGTGCAATTGTCTTGTTGCTTCAATTACTTTCTGCATCAATTTTTTACTTCCTTTCGTATCATTGGCCGGATAATTTACAATAGCGCCATCATACATTTTATCAGGAATATCTTTTATCACTTCTAAAATACGAAATGGCTTTACGCCTTTTGTTTTGATATCCAGTTCGCCGTTATCATAGGTTGTTGTTATTTCAACTACTTCTACCAACGTGCCCATCTCTGCCATTTTATTATTTACGACAGCCGGTATGCCAAATGGCTTTTTAGCATCCTGACAATCTTTGATCAATTGTTTATACCTCGGCTCAAAAATGTGCAAGTTCAATTCCTCGCCGGGATAGACTACAATACCTAATGGAAAAATGGGAATAAAATTCGTCATAACTTATTACTGCAAATATAAAATGATAATGGTTAATTGTTAATGGTTAATTGTTAATGATTGTGAGTTATCTGAATTTGAGATTTTATTTGGATTTTGATCATTGTAACTTGAAATTTGTCTTCTTATGTGGCAACAATACCTGCAAAAAATACAACAGGCGGATATCAGAATTTTAGCTAGATGCATCTCTTTAATTGAGAATGAATCGGACGGTTATGAATCTTTGATGCGCTTATTACCGGCTTCCGCAACACCGGTTATTGGTATCACCGGACCTCCGGGTGCCGGCAAAAGCACACTGGTAGATTCTTTGATAGGATTGATTGTTGAAGAGAATAAAAAAGTGGCCGTGCTATGTGTTGACCCATCTTCTCCTTTTAACCTCGGCGCCTTATTAGGCGATCGTTTGCGCATGAGTAAGTGGTATAACAACTCCAACGTCTTTATCCGCTCGCTGGCAACACGGGGTTCCTTGGGTGGCCTACATCCAAAAATTATTGAGATCACTGATCTGTTAAAAGTAGCAGGATTCGATTATATCATTATTGAAACGGTTGGTGTTGGACAAAGCGAAATTGAAATCGCTGGTTTGGCTGATACAACCGTCGTTGTAGTTGTTCCCGAAGCAGGTGATGAAATACAAACAATAAAAGCCGGCATCATGGAAATTGCCAATTTATTTGTTGTAAATAAAAGCGATCGACCTGATGCCGATATTTTTGTAAAGAATTTAAGATTGATGTTAGCGCCTGCATTTCACAGACAAGAAACGCCTGTAGCAGTAATAAAAACAATCGCATCGCAAAAAGAAGGAATTATAGAATTATATGCAGCGATCAATGAAAACCTGCAACAGTATGCAAAAAACAATAAACATTATTGGTTGTTAGCAGAGAAAGCGTACTATTTAATTCAGCAAAAAAGAATGAAAGATATTGATAAAAATAAATTGCAGGAAAGCATTATAAAAGAAGGAGCCGATTTTAATTTATACCGGTTTATAAAAAACTACACCGATTAATCCTGAGGCTGACTGCCGTTATTCTTCCACCAGCGATAACCGATAATACCCACGATCACAAAAGGTGTAAGCATTAAATAAAGAATACCGCTATTCAAACCTGCCGCAGGCTTTTCACCCATTTGTGCTGCTGTTTTAGAACAGATAGAACATTGTGCCATCGCAGTAAATGTGATGCAAATGCTTAGTAATATGATGGCTAATTTTTTCACTTTGTAAAGTTAGGTGAATTGTCTGGAACCATTGATTGAAGTTGATTGAAATGATTAATTTGATTTTAAAATCAGCGAAATCAAAATAATCAGGTTCAATCAACGGTTCAGACAAAAAAACGGCGAAATTTTCATTTCGCCGTTTGTAATATTATGCTGTTTCCATTTTCTTTGATTCTCTCTTTCTGTCATCTTCGTTCAACAATAATTTTCTTAAACGGATGATCTTCGGAGTTACTTCGATACACTCATCTTGTTGAATGTACTCCATACATTCTTCTAAAGACATCACAACTTTTGGTGCCATACGAGATGCATCATCAGTTCCGCTTGCACGGTGGTTAGTCAATTTTTTAGCTTCCGTAGCATTTACAACAAGATCTCCCGGCTTGATATGTTCAGCCAAAATCTGACCTGCGTAAACATCTTCACCAGCATCCACAAAGAAAGTACCTCTTTCCTGTAATTTATCAATTGAGTAAGCTGTAGTTTTTTCAGTTGTTTTAGATAATAAAACACCATTATTTCTTCCGGGAATAGGACCTTTCCAAGGACGATATTCTAAGAAACGATGCGCCATTACTGCTTCACCTGTTGTAGCAGTAAGCATTTGTGTACGCAAACCGATCAAACCACGTGAAGGAATTTCAAATTCTAAATGTTGCATATCTCCTTTAGTTTCCATGATCAACATTTCACCTTTACGGCGACTAACCAGATCAATTACTTTACTTGCAAATTCTTGAGGAACATCTACCACCAGATTTTCAAATGGTTCAGATTTTTTACCATCAATTTCTTTTACAATTACCTGTGGCTGACCAACAGTTAATTCATATCCTTCTCTACGCATTGTTTCGATAAGGATACCTAAGTGAAGGATACCTCGACCATAAACAAGGAAGCTATCAGCACCGTCAGTATCTTCTACTTTTAATGCAAGGTTCTTTTCAGTTTCTTTATGTAAACGATCACGTAAATGACGGCTCGTTACAAACTTACCATCTTTACCAAAGAAAGGTGAGTTGTTAATGCTGAACAACATATTCATTGTTGGTTCATCAACAGTGATCAAAGGCAATACTTCAGGGTTTTCAGCATCAGCAATGGTATCACCGATATTGAAATCTTCTAATCCAACAACCGCACAAATATCTCCGGCAACAACTTCCGTAACCTTACGTTTGCCCATTCCTTCGAATACATATAATTCTTTGATTCTTGGTTTTTTGATAGTACCATCAGCTTGCATTAAGCTAATAACCTGACCTTCTTTAACTGTACCGCGAGCTACTCTTCCTACAGCGATACGGCCAAGGAAAGATGAGTAATCAAGAGAAGTGATCTGCATTTGCAAATTACCTTCGCTGATCTTTGGTTCCGGTACATATTTAATGATACCGTCTAATAAAGGATTGATATTATCAATTTGTTCTAATGTGCTGTTGAACCAACCGTTTTTACCTGAACCGTAAAAAGTTGGGAAATCTAATTGTTCTTCAGTTGCATCAAGGTTAAAGAATAATTCAAATACTGCATCATGAACTTCATCAGGACGACAGTTTGGTTTATCTACTTTATTAATTACAACAATTGGTTTTAAACCTAAAGCCAATGCTTTTTGTAGTACGAAACGAGTTTGAGGCATTGGCCCTTCAAACGCATCCACTAACAATACAACACCATCAGCCATTTTCAATACACGTTCAACCTCACCACCAAAGTCACTATGTCCCGGAGTATCGATCACATTGATTTTATAATCTTTGTAAACAACAGAAGCGTTTTTACTGAAGATCGTGATACCACGTTCTCTTTCAAGATCATTACTATCCATTATTAATTCACCAGTATCCTGGTTATCTCTAAATACTTTGGTAGTATGAAGGATCTTATCCACTAATGTTGTCTTACCATGATCTACGTGGGCAATGATGGCGATGTTTCTTATATTCATAATTTTTCCTTTTGGTTCTTAACTATTGGTTCTTAGCGTGTTATACAACCATCACCAATAGCCAATTACTTTCGAGGCGCAAAGGTACTCAAAAACAGCCGTAAAGCAAGGTTAAATGTCAATTAATATAGGTAATGTTTCGTTTTTTATCTAATGTGTATCTTTATATGAAATCGGCTGTTTTATACCTAATTTGACAATTTGAGAACCATTTATCATAGATTTTATCGCTTTTTACCTATAAAGAAGGTAAATGCCGATAGCGAACTTTTTCTTTTAAATGAGGATGAGATAACCATCATTCGCCGGAAAGAGCGGTTTGCTATTTGGGCAGCGGCGTTTTTTGGTACGATGGGAGTATTATTTTTATACATTCCACAATACGCTTTCCCTCAATTATTCCCTAAATACATTATTGTTTTTCGTGGTCAATCGTTTGCAGTTCCCATCGTAATGATGATCTACAGTTTTATTTTAGTGATGATCGAAATTATGTTGCTCACTTTTTTAAATATCTGGTGTGCGCATGAAGTTGCCGTGGCCACAGGTTTTTTAACGCATGAGAATAAACAGTCAACGCACAAAAGAAATTTACTGGTTGATATCGGTCTTGAAAAAAAGAATAAGCAGGAATTAAAATATGGCATTGATCCTTTGCAAGGCATTAATAAAACAGCGCTACTTACCTGGAATTTTTTCTTTATCCTGAAAGCGACCTTAAGCAATATGTTGTTCAAGATATTGATACAACGTATGCTTGGGCGCTACGCATTTCAGGCTGTGAAAGACTTTGGTGGCATTCCCATTTTTGCGGCTTGGAATGCGTATGGTACAAAAGTTATTTTGAAAGAAGCCCGGGTTGTCATCATGGGACAAAATTTAATTGAACAGGTTGTTGCCAAGATCAGGGTTGATCAGGAACCAACACCTGAATTTAAAAATCTTTTATACGATACGATGCAATACATCGCGATCAACAAAAGAGATTTTCACCAAAACCATTATGTACTCACCAAAATGTTATTTACGGTTTACAGGGTTGAACCAAAAACGGTGCATCTTTTAGAAGAAGGATATCTTGAAAAACTACAGCTGGCAGCTGAAGAAGAAAAGAAGATCTGCATGCTGTTAATCGTTATCGGGTTTTTGTTGGATGGCAGTATCTCTATCAGGGAAATGCTACAAATGAACGAATTAAGAAGACTAGGATTATTAGATATTGATACGGAAAACATCAAGCAATATCAAAAGGACTTTCTAAATGGTAGGGGAATTGCAGGGTTGATCAATAAATACCTGTAAACGCTTTTTATTTGTTTGCATATTCAGTAAATTGTGAAACCACATTATGCCTTTCAACTTACAATCACCATATTCTCCTTCCGGCGATCAGCCCGGTGCCATTCAAAAATTAACTGAAGGGATTTTGGATGGAGAAAAATTCCAAACGCTACTAGGCGTTACCGGTAGTGGTAAAACATACACCATTGCTAATGTTATACAAAATACACAAAAACCGACATTAGTTTTAACGCACAACAAAACATTAGTAGCGCAATTGTACGGGGAATTCAAACAATTCTTTCCTGATAATGCTGTCGGCTATTTTGTTAGTTATTACGATTACTATCAACCGGAGGCATACATGCCTGTCAGCAATACATATATTGAAAAAGACCTTAGTATCAATGAAGAATTAGATAAGCTTCGTTTACAGGCAACCGCACAATTATTAAGTGGCAGAAGAGATATTATTGTTGTGGCAAGTGTGAGTTGTATCTACGGTATGGGTAATCCAACTGAATTTGAAAATGGAATTATCCGTATCCAAAAAGGCCAGGTCTTATCAAGACAAGGATTTTTACATTCCCTGGTAAATAGCTTATACAAAAGAACACAAATAGAATTTACACGTGGTACTTTTAGAGTAAAAGGTGACACGATTGATATCAATTTACCGTATGTAGATTTTGGCTACCGCATTACATTCTTTGGTGATGAGATCGAAAGTATTGAAACGCTGGAACTAACTACCAGCAAACGTATTGGCCTGGTAGATAATGCTGCCATCTTTCCTGCAAATTTATATTTAGCTCCTAAAGATATTATGCAGCAGGTGATCTATGAGATACAGGACGAAACCGCCGCGCAGGTAGAATATTTTAAAAAGACAGGAAAATATATTGAAGCGCAACGCATAGAAGAACGCGTGAATTATGATCTTGAAATGATACGTGAGCTTGGTTATTGTAATGGTATTGAAAACTATTCAAGGTTTTTTGATAGAAGAAAACCGGGAACAAGGCCTTTCTGTTTGTTAGATTATTTCCCCGATGATTTTTTATGTGTGATAGATGAAAGCCACCAAACAATTCCACAGGTAAGTGGTATGTATGGCGGTGATAGAAGCAGAAAATTAGTTTTGGTTGATTACGGTTTCCGATTGCCATCGGCAATGGATAACCGACCGCTTAATTTTAATGAGTTTGAAAGTATGCTGAATCAAACTGTATTTGTGTCGGCAACTCCTGCAGATTATGAATTAGAAAAGACCGGCGGTATAGTAGTAGAGCAAGTTGTAAGGCCAACAGGTTTATTAGATCCACCGATAGAAATTCGTCCATCATTAAATCAGATCGACGATTTGTTAGATGAAATAGATAAGCGCATTAAAAAAGGTGATCGAGTTTTAGTGACCACGTTAACTAAACGCATGGCCGAAGAGATGGACAAATATCTTAAACGCATTGATATAAAAAGTAAATACATACACAGTGAAGTGGATACATTAGAGCGTGTAGAAATTTTGCGTGACCTGCGTTTAGGCGTAATCGATGTATTAGTAGGTGTTAACTTACTAAGAGAAGGTTTGGATCTGCCGGAAGTATCACTCGTTGCCATTTTGGATGCAGATAAAGAAGGTTTTTTACGTAACGAAAAAAGCTTAACACAAACTGCAGGAAGAGCTGCCCGTAATGTTGACGGACTGGTAATTTTTTATGCTGATAAGATGACCGACAGTATGCAAAAAACGATCGATGAAACAACCAGGAGAAGAGAAAAACAGATGGCGTATAACCTTGAACATAATATTACACCAAAAACGATCATTAAGAGCATCGAACAGGTAATGGCTCAAGGTTCTGTGCTGGATGTAAAGGGATACGATCCATCAAACCCTTACTCAGTAGGTGCTGATCAGGATCTGGTAAATGTTGCAGCGGAAGAACAGGTTGTTTATAATACCATTCCGCAGATAGAAAAAGCCATTGGCAAGACGAAAAAAGAAATGGATAAAGCCGCCAGGGACCTGGATTTTATGGAAGCAGCCAGGCTACGTGACGAAATGTTCAGGATGCAGAAGGAGTTGGAAGGAATGAAAAAATAATTTCTTATCTTTCATATTAATAAAAACCTGTACACATGATAGTTATAGCACTTTACAACCTTAAGGGAGGTGTTGGCAAAACGGCTTCTTGCGTAAACTTTGCCTACTTAGCAGCAAAAGATGGTTACAAAACCTTGCTCTGGGATATCGACCCTCAAGGCTCCACTACTTTTTATTACAACGTAAAACCAAAGAATGCCATGGGCATTAAAAAACTCATCAGTAAAGATGTTGTTTTAGAAAGTGCCATCCTTGCAACTGAGTATGATAATTTAGAAATTATTCCTGCAGATAATTCCGCCAAAAGTTTTGATATTATGGTGGAAGAAATGAAAGGAAATAAAAATCGTTTAAAGGGAATTGTAAAACAATTAGAAAACGAATACGATTTTCTTTTTATTGATTGCCCGCCGGGCTTTAGCGCGTTAAGCGAAAATATTTTTAGTGCTGCTGATATTGTACTAATGCCGATCATACCAACAACTTTATCGCTCCGCACTTATAATATGGTGAAAGATTATTTCAAAGAAAAAGATCTTGACGGAAGCAAGATGATGTGCTTTTTTACACTGGTTGATCTTCGGAAAAATATGCACAACGAAATAATGGAGCAGCTATATAAAGACAAAAAGTTCTTTCAAAATTATATCCCCGCTTTATCTGATGTAGAAAAAATGGGTATACACCGAAAGCCAATTGAAGAGTACGCCCGCAGCAGCTATGCAGCAAAATGTTATAGCGACCTGTGGACAGAAATCAAAGAAGGTGTAGTAGAATAAAAAAAACGGCGAGATCAACATCTCGCTTTTTTATGCCATAAAATTTTAAACAATAACAATGGAAATACAACCATTAACCGAACAGGAAATACAACAAATCAGGGCTGAAACAAAAGGTACAAAAGAACGTGTTCATTTTAATAATGCGGGCGCTTCTTTACCACCTGATGTTGTAGTTGATACAGTAATTAATTATTTAAAAGAAGAGGCTATGTTCGGTGGCTATGAAACCGAATTTAAGTATAGCAAAGAGTTAGCAAATGTATACTCCTCAATTGCAAAACTGATCAATGCTGATGCTGATGAAATAGCCCTTGTTGAAAATGCAAGCATTGGCTGGGGATTAGCATTTAATGGCATCAGCTTTACAAAAGGTGACGAGATCATTACAACAGAAATGGAGTACTCAACTAATTTATTAAGTTTTATAAATGCGGAGAAAACAGCCGGTGCAAAATTGATAATCATTCCAAATGATGAAAAAGGAAATTTTCAATTAGCCGCATTTGAAGCTGCGATTACACCGCAAACGAAATTGATTGCTGTAACACATATTCCTTCTGCTGCAGGGGGCATGATACCAATTGTTGAAATTGGTAAAATAGCTCGTAAGCATAATATTTTATACTTGCTGGATGCTTGTCAAACTGTTGGCCATGCGCCTATTGATGTAAAAGAAATTGGGTGCGATATGTTATCAGTAACCGGAAGAAAATATTTACGTGCGCCAAGAGGCACAGGCTTTCTTTTTGTAAAAAGAGAATTACTCGATAAGTTAAAACTAACTTTTATGGATGGGCATACTGTCGACTGGATGACCAAAGATGATTATAAAGTAATTGCAGGTACCAAACGTTTTGAAGTGTATGAAAAAAATCGTGCTTTAATTTTAGGATTAGGCAAAGCGGTTGACTATGTATTAAATATCGGAATGGATAGAATATGGCAACGCATTCAATATTTAGCTGATTTAATGCGTAATCAACTAAGCAATATTGATAACATAACCGTTCACGATATGGGTGATCAAAAATGTGGTATCGTTACTTTCTCTATAAAAGGAATTGATAGTGTTACCGTAAAAAATAAATTAGCTGAAAAACATATTAATGTTTCTGTCAGCCTTCCTAAAACAACATTGATTTATATGGAGAAAAATCATTTGTATAGTGTCGTTAGAGCTTCCGTACATTATTATAATACGGAGGAAGAAATAAAACAGACTTCTACTATACTGGCTTCTCTTAAATAAATAAAGGTGAGCATCAAGCCCACCTTTAGTAAAACGATTTAGTTTACTTTACTTAATTCGGTATTGAATAGGTTTTTAAATATGTACTCTCGTAAAGCGATCCGCTGATAGTAGTAGTCGACTCAATCAACCCAATTCCTTGAGCATAATAATACTCTACCTGACCTTCAGGCACATTGGTTCCCATGTAATTAACACTAAGCATGGCAGTAACATGAATAACATTCGTAAATGTAACACCAAGTACAACCCTTGAAATTCCTTTTTCTTCAATTGTATAATCAAATTGATTGTCTTGCCCTCCACCACTTGTTACATGGTCTGTCCATGTTGTACCAACAGTTCCATTAGCTTTTAATGGCACTACTTTTATTTCAGCCACAGTTGATCCTGAAGTACCAACTGCATTATAGGAAATAGAGGTAGTCACACCATTATCACAATTCTGATAGCTATTTCCGGTTGGAGTTGTTATTTTCTGATAAACAATGCCTCCAATTGAAGTATCACTTAAGGAAGAATATGTTATTACACGTGTTGTAGCTGCTGAACTTGCAATTTGATCTTGATATGTATAGGAAATGTTTACACAATCAGGTGTATATACACATGCTTTACAATCAGCAGAACTTGGTGGATTATTAGTAGGGTTATTGCCGCTATTATTTTTTTTACATGCTGTAAAAAATAACGCAATAGTAAGTACGGCAAATATGCCTTTTGATTTTAACATAAGTAAAGGTTTGTTTTTTAGAAAACGAATATAAATACAAATATTGATTGTAATCTCTTATTGTTTTACTTTTACGGATGCGTAAGAAATTATTTTTATTAGATGCTATGGCGCTTGTATTTCGTGCCTACTATGCCCTTATTCGTAGCCCACGTATTACGAGTACTGGAAGAAATACCAATGCCCAGTTTGGGTTTACCAATACATTAGTTGATCTGATCACCAATCAGCATCCTACCCACATGGCTGTTTGTTTTGATACCAGTGCTCCAACAGAACGCCATACAGACTTTGCAGACTACAAGGCAAACAGACAAGAAACTCCGGAAGATATTCGCTCATCTTTACCGGATATAAAAAAGATAATCGAAGGTTTTAATATTCCTGTAATTGCCATTGATGGTTACGAAGCAGATGATGTAATTGGTGCACTGGCTAAGCAGGCAGAGAAAGCCGGTTACGATGTGTACATGGTTACACCTGATAAAGATTATGGCCAATTGGTTTCTGAAAATATTAAAATATACAAGCCGCCATATCAGGGAGGTAATTTCGAAATTTTAGGTCCGGCTGAAGTCTGTGCTAAATGGGATATTCAAAATGTTGATCAGGTAATTGATATTTTAGGATTGATGGGTGATTCAGTTGATAATATTCCCGGTATACCTGGTGTTGGAGAAAAAACAGCTGCCAAATTATTAAAGGAATATCATACGCTGGAAAATATATTAGACAATGCTGATAAAATAAAAGGTGCGTTAGGCGAGAAAGTGCGCAATGGAAAAGAACTGGCATTGATGAGCAAAAAATTGGCAACGATCATTTTAGATGTGCCGGTTGAATTTCATGAAGAAGATTTTAGAATAAAAGAGCAAAATAAAGATGCGCTAAAAGAAATTTTTACTGACTTAGAATTTAAGCAGATCGCTAAAAGAATATTGGGTGAAGAGATCACATTAGCTGGCGCTACTAATACAAAAGCCCCCGCAGAAAATACGCAGATGGATCTTTTTGGAAATCCTGTTGAAGCACCAAAATCTCAGTCTACTAATTATAATACTGCTGCTACAACAGATGAAGAAGAATATGAAGTAGCGATCCCCGTTGATAAAAATATTCATAATACACCTCACGATTATACACTAGCAGAAACGGAAGCAGAGATACTTCAATTGGTTACTTTATTGCATCAGTATACCGAAATATGTTTTGATACTGAAACAACAGGACTTGATGCAAATAACGCTGAGCTTGTTGGTCTTAGTTTTTCTGTTAAACCCGGCGAAGGATATTATGTTCCTTGTCCGCTTGATAAAGAAGATTGCTTAACACTACTCAATAATTTTCAGGACTTATTTAATGACACTACTAAAACATGGATAGGCCAGAATATTAAATATGATATGCTGATCTTAAAATGGTACGGCATGCAATTATGCGGCGATACTTTTGATACGATGTTAGCACATTATGTACTTGAGCCTGATGGCAAAAGAAGTATGGATCTGTTAAGCGCTAAATACTTAGGCTACGAACCTGTTCACATTGAAGAGTTGATTGGTAAAAAAGGCAAGTCGCAAGGCAATATGCGTGATGTTGAATTGGAAAAAATTAAAGAGTATGCAGCTGAAGATGCCGATATCACTTTACAGTTAAAAAACATTTTTCTTCCTCAACTAAAAACAAAAGAAGTTGAAAAAGTCTTTTATGAAGTAGAAAATCCATTGGTAAAAGTATTGACTGATATGGAGTTTGAAGGTATAAGGATCGATGAAGAATTTTTAAGAAATTATTCTAAAGAGTTAGATATCGTTGCCAAACAAAGTGAAGAAAGTGTTTATGAACAAGCCGGCGTTCGTTTTAATTTAGCATCGCCCAAACAATTGGGTGAAGTGTTGTTTGATAAAATGCAACTCGATCCAAAAGCTAAAAAAACAAAAACCGGGCAATACGCAACCGGTGAAGATGTATTAGCAAAACTAGCTACCAAACATAAAATATGTGATGATATATTAACCTTCCGTGAGTTGACTAAATTGAAATCAACTTATGTAGATGCGCTTCCTGAAATGATCAATAAAAAAACAGGGCGTATCCATACTTCATATGCACAAGCTGTTGCTGTTACAGGAAGACTAAGTAGCAATAATCCTAACCTGCAAAACATTCCGATACGTACAGAAAAAGGCAGAGAGATCCGTAAAGCATTTATACCAAGAGATGAAAATCATGTTTTAATAAGCGCCGATTATTCTCAAATTGAATTGCGCATTGTTGCAGGCATTAGTGGTGATGTCAACATGTGTGCAGCATTTAAAAGTGGTTTAGATATTCATACAGCAACGGCAGCTAAGATCTTTAATGTAGAAGAAACAGCTGTTACTAAAGAAATGCGCTACAAAGCAAAAAGTGTAAACTTCGGTATCATCTACGGACAAGGTGCTTTTGGATTAGCCGAAAATTTAGGCATACCAAGAGCGGAAGCAAAAGAGATCATTGATAATTATAAAAAGCAATTCCCTAACATCCAGAAATACATGGATGATACTATCAACTTTGCCAAAGAAATGGGTTATGTTGAAACCTTAATGGGACGTAAGCGTTGGCTAAAAGATATCAACAGCGCCAACTTTACTGTCCGTGGTTTTGCAGAACGAAATGCCATCAACTCTCCTATCCAGGGAACGGCTGCCGATATGATCAAAATGGCCATGATCAAAATTCATCATGAATTTAAAAAGCAAAACTTTAAATCTAAAATGCTATTGCAAGTACATGATGAATTGGTATTTGATGCGCATAAAGATGAAGTTGAAATTATAAAACCGGTTATTCTGCATTGTATGCAAACTGCGCTGGTACTACCAAACGATGTACCGACAAATGCAGAAATTGGTGTAGGAGACAACTGGTTGGTAGCGCATTAATAATGGTAAATGATAAATTGTAAATGGTAAATGTATAGTAGCTTTTAAACGCGATTATTTTTCTTGTCCATTTACCATTTACAATTTATCATTTACCATTATCTTTCCATCCCCATAAATACCTGCACGCATACGTTCTATAAGGGCTCCATTTTATAGATTGTTCCAGCATTTTAATTTTCAATGCTTTCTTATCAGTCGTATCTAATTCATATAATCGTGCAAAGCGTTGTTGTATGATAAGATCGTCTATTGCAAAAACATCTTCTCTGCCAAGTGTAAACATTAAAATCATTTCTACTGTCCATTTGCCAACGCCTTTTATTTGTGTTAGCTTTTCAATCACTTCTTCATCTGTCATCTTATGCAGCTTTGCATCAGTTAACTTTTCTTCAATAAAAAAATGGGAAACATTTTGCAAATAACTTGCTTTCGCATTGCTTAAACCAACGCTGCGTAGTTTTTCAACAGGCGTATCTATAATTTGTTGGGCTGTCGGTTTTCTTTTTTTGTACAGATCTAAAAAACGATTGTAAATAACGCTGGCCACTTTCGTACTCAATTGCTGACTAACAATAGATTTACATAAGCTGAGGTAAACATCTTTACCTTTTACTAAGCTATACGGATCTTGAAGAGAAATTATTTCTCTTAGCTTTTTATCTTTGGAGAGATGTTCTATATGTTGCATGCGAAGATTTTGACCACTGAGGCACTTGAGTGCACTGAGTGATTATATATTGCTCCAACTTACATTCCCATCTTTATCATCCTTTAATTCAATACCTAATCTTGTTAGCTGGTTTCTTATTTTATCCGAAGTAGCATAATCCTTTTTACTCTTTGCCTCTCTGCGAATATCAATCAGCAAATGCATTACACCTTCTAACGAATCGCTTGTCGGGGAAGCATTTCTCAAACCAAATACATCTTCCAAATAAGTTTTAAATCCTTTCTGTAATAAAGTCAACGTATCAGCAGATATCACATTAATATCGATCAGCTTGTCTTTAAAAGAATTAATGGTAGATGCCAGCTCAAACATATTGGCCAAAATTTTAGCTGTACTAAAATCATCATCCATAAATTCTTCAAACTCATTTACCATACGAATGATCTTATCATTCAGTTCAACATCCAATATCGGCTGGCGTATTTCCGTTACCGTTAGTTTCTGTAATATTTCATACGCTTCCCATAAACGCCTGAATGCTTTTTCGGATGCCTCTAATGCAGTGCTTCCAAAATCCAACGTACTACGGTAATGGCTTTGTAAGATAAAAAATCTTACTGTCATCGGACTAAACGCCTGTGTTAATAATGGATGATTACCACTAAACAATTCTGTTAGTTTAATGACATTATTGTAGCTCTTACCCATCTTACGGCCGTTAATGGTTATCATATTATTGTGCATCCAATAACGAGCAGGATTATGGTGATTGCAAATAGTGCTTTGTGCAATCTCACTTTCGTGATGAGGAAACTGAAGATCCATTCCACCTCCATGAATATCAAATTCTGCCCCTAAATATTTAGTAGCCATTGCAGAACATTCAATATGCCATCCCGGAAAACCTTCGCCCCACGGACTTACCCAACGCATGATATGTTCAGGCGCTGCAGATTTCCATAAAGCAAAATCAGCACGGTCTCTTTTTTCTTCTTGTCCTTCCAGCTCTCTTGTTGTTTCTAAAAGATCATCTAATATTCTGCCGCTTAGCTTTCCATAATCATGTGTAGCAGCATATTTTTTTACATCAAAATAAACAGATCCATTCACCACATAAGCATATCCTTCTTTAATGATCTTTTCGATCATGGTGATCTGTTCAACAATATGTCCGGTTGCGGTTGGTTCGATGCTTGGTTCAACACAATTGAATTGTAACATCGCCCAATGAAAAAGATTGGTATATTTCTGCACCAGTTCCATTGGTTCCAGCTTTTCTAAAATTGCTTTTTTACCTACTTTATCTTCAGCCGCTCTTCCTTCTTCTTCAAAATGTCCTGCGTCAGTAATATTTCTTACATAACGAACCTTGTTTCCTTTATGTGTTAAATAACGATATACAATATCAAAAGTTATATAAGGCCTTGCATGTCCTAAATGACTTTCACCACTAACGGTTGGTCCGCACACATACATACCTACGTGGCCCGGAGTGATAGATTTGAATTCTTCTTTTTGCCTTGTAAATGAATTGTAAACTTTAAGCGACATATATTATTAAAAATTGAAAACGAATGTAAGGAAAAAACCCCCATTTTACGGGGTTCTGGGTTTTAAGATAATATCGGTAATAACAGGATAATGATCGCTTAACTTTCGGTTGATCTTTGTAAACTGCTCTACAGAAAAGATATTATCCAAAAAGATATTGTCGATACGTAATGTTGATGAAATACCACTAAAGGTTCTGCCGATGCCAGAACCCTTTTCTACAAAGGCATTCTGCAAACCTTTACCGATCGTTGCATACGCGTAAGAATTAGGCACATCATTAAAATCACCACATAAAATAATAGGATAAGGCGATCTGTCAATTTCTTCTTTGATCAGATCTGCCTGTGCTTCACGTTTTAAAAATCCGATTTTTATTTTGCCCAAAACGCTTTGCGATTTTGCAATATCAGCTTTAGATTCAAGCGAGGGGCTATCGATATAATTTAAATTAGTAGGCGAAAATTTTAACGATTGCAGGTGCACATTAAATATTCTGAAAGTGTCCGTTCCTCTTATCATATCAGCATACTGAAAAATAGAATTGTAATCGTATGGATATTTCATCACAGCATGCCTGTTGATGAGTTTATATTTTGACAATATAAGAATGCCGAAATGTTGCCCGTCTAAAAAATCTTCTTTGTAATTATAGCCGTAAAAAGATTCAGGAAAATGAAGGCTATCTACAAAATTACTTAACGGATAAAAGCTGTATTTGTGGTAATAAGGTGTGTTAAGATCAACCGGTTTATCTGCGGCAACCATTTCCTGAAAGCAAGCAATATCCGGCTGATAACGTTTGATCAACGCGATCATTTGTTTTCTTACTTCAGGATGTTTCTTATCTCCCAGGATATTGAACTGTGCCACGTTCCAGCTCATGATGCGTAAGTTATCCGGGTGTTTTTTAATAACAAAAGTTGAGTAAGCTCTAAAAGGAACAATATTCTGTATTGGTTTCCAGGTAAGTACTATTACAATTATAAATATCAACGACCAGCGAGCATCGATAAATAACCAGAAAATAAAAAAGATAAATAAAACTGAAAAAAGATAAACAGCCGATAGCGTAAAAAGGCCAACAAACCACCAGCTGGAAGGATTAAACCATTTAGCATAACAGCCCAACCAAAACAAGATTGCCACTGCTATATTAGTAGCAATAAAACCCTTCTTTATGAAGTGACGTAATTGTAACGGCATGTGTTAGGTGTTGTTAGTTAACTTATATTTTGGCAAACAAGCGTTAACTAAAGATCATCCGTTTCAGCAGCTCTTTTTAAAATATCTTTTTCTTCATCGGTAAGAAAATGATAGCCCTGCTGATTGATCTTATCTAATATCTCATCCACACGTTGTTGTGTAACAGTAGATATTTTTTTGTACGGATTTTTATTGCCCACGCTGTAAAACACCTTTTCTTTAATTGAATGAACAGGTGCCTGTTTTTTATAGGGATTAAAAAGATTCATAAACCAATGGTATAATTTGTTCATCCAAACACTTCCATCATTTCCCCTGCGTAAAAAATAGACGAACAGAAAACCGGCTAAACCACCACCAATATGTGATGCGGCGATACCGGCGGTATTTATTTTTGCGAGACTTAGAAGATCAATGGCCGCAAATATTGTGGTAACAATCCAAAGCGGAATACCTCCGTTCAGCCTGCTAAAAAACCTGAAATTCGGCGCCAGAACAGTAACAGCAATAGCGATGGCCATTGTTGCAGCCGTAGATCCTATCAATAGAGAGCTGTCGATAGCCGGTTTTAAACCAGGTACAAGGTAAGTTGTCGCTATAAAAAACACGCCACCTAACAAGCCGCCATAAATGTAAATAGGAATAATTTTATTGTTACCGGTCATTGCCTGTAGCACATACCCAAATGTCCATAGCCAAAGCATATTGCTAAGCATGTTCAAGATATTATCGAACATATGTAAGCCTACATTATTGGTAAACATATACACCAATAATGTCCATGGCCGTTCGCTGAGCTTTGTTAACTGTGCCGGCAATGCAAAAAACTGCACCGCTTCTGTGTTGTATAAAACACTGTCAGATTGAAAATAAAAATAAATTACCTGTAAGGTTAACAACAATAAAAAGCAAATAACATTAATGGTAAACAAAGCCACTAATGCATTATTATCTTCCCCAAGATTAAAAATATTTCTCTTAGGTAATTTGTATTCGCCGTATCTATCTGATTCTCCCATAATTTGGTATAACAAAAATACGAAGCAGCTACGTAAAAAGCTGTTAAGGTTGTCATCTTATTGAATTTTTTATGTTCGATAAGATAATCCGTTACTAATACATTGTTTTTCTGTTGGTCTTATTCCAATACATAATTACTAAAATGCCTATTAAAGCTCCTCCCAAATGGGCAAAATGGCCAATATTATCTCCTTTAAATTGATATAATCCGCCAAATAAATCTATCAAAATAAAGACCGGAATTACGTATTTGGCTTTTATCGGAACAGGAATAAAAAACACATATAAAGCAGTGTTAGGAAATAAATAGGCAAATGCTGCCATTACGCCCATAATTGCACCCGATGCACCGATCATAGAATAATTCTCTTTATATGCGGCCGCAATCTCAGCCGGACTGTACCCTTGTAAAAGTTCTGCTGCAGTTTTAGCATATTGGTCCGCACTGAACGGAATCGTAAACTGAATTAAAATGCTTGCGCCAATTCCACAGATCAAATAAAATATAAGGAATTTTTTTGATCCTAAAAATTTTTCCAAAATGCTGCCAAACATCCACAATGCAAACATGTTAAAAAGAATATGCGAAAACCCTCCCGGATCGTGCAGGAACATGCACGTAATTAATTGATGCGGTTTAAACAATGTTGATTTATAAAAATGTAATGCTCCCCATTCTGTAACATTAAAAGGGTGGATCAACAGCTGTGCTACGTACATCAGCACATTGATAATGATGAGGTTAAAAACTACAGGAGTTTCTTTTTGTATTGAATTAAACGCCATAAAACAAAATTAGAATTTATTTTTTCAGTATTAAAAGTGCCACACATTCAATATGGTGCGTATGTGGAAACATATCTACCGGCTGTATCTTTTCAACCGTGTATTTTTCGCTTAGCAGTTGGATATCTCTTGCCTGTGTCGCAGTATTACAGCTTACATATACAATTTTAGGTGCCGCTATTTCTAATAATTTATGTACTAGTTTTTCATGCATGCCTACGCGTGGCGGATCTGTAATAATTACATCCGGACGGCCATGTGCTGCAAAGAATTTATCGTCACAAATTTTAATTACATCCCCAGCAAAAAATTCAGCGTGTGTAATATTATTCAGTGCTGCATTTACTTTAGCATCTTCAATTGCTTCATCAATTACTTCAACACCAATTATTTTTTTTGCATCCCCGCTAACAAAAATACCAATGCTTCCTGTTCCGCAATAGAGATCATAAACGATTTCTGCGCCAGTTAATCCGGCAAAATCTTTAGTGATCGTGTATAATTTTTCTGCCTGTTTTGTATTGGTCTGAAAAAATGATTTAGGGCCGATCTTGAAACTAAATTCTTCCAGTTTTTCTATCACAAACCCTTTACCAAAATAGGTTTGCGGCGTTAGGTCGTAAATACTATCATTCCATTTTACATTGATAGTATACAATAATGTTGTGATGGCCGGCACTTTTTCCAATAGACTATCCAATAGTTTTTTAGTGGCTGCTTCATCCTCATAACCCAAACAAATGTTTACCATCAACTCGCCCGTAGTGCAATAACGAATAATAACATTACGTAACCAGCCTGTATGTTGTTTGATATCGTAATAACTAAACTCATTCTCTTTTGCAATGACGCGCAGGTTGTTTCTGATCAGGTTATTTACGTCATCCAACAAATAACAATGTTGTATGTCAATTATCTTATCAAAAATTCTGGGTACATGAAAACCAAGCGCGTTTTCATTCGGCATTACTGCATCGCTTTTAATTTCGTCGTTGGTCAGGTATCTTTTATTGCTAAAAGTAAACTCCAGTTTATTACGATAATGAACAGTTTCGGCGCTACCAACAATTGGTAATATTTCCGGCAAATCGACCTTCCCGATGCGGCGTAAGTTTTGGGTAACTTCTTGTTGTTTGTATTCTAACTGTTTTGTGTAAGGCAGCATTTGCCATTTGCAACCACCACAAACGCCAAAATGCTCACAAAAAGCACTTACTCTTTCAGGTGAGTATTCTCTTATAACCGTCGCTTTACCTTCGGCCCAGTCTTTTCTGTCTTTGGTTATAAATACGTCCACAACATCACCTGGTACAGCACCTTCAATGAATATAACTTTGCCGTCTTGTTTCGATAATGCTTTACCTTCGGCAGCATAGCCGGTAACAGCCACTTTTTCAAGTAAGTATTTTTTTCTCTTCACGCTGCAAAAGTAAACCATATATTATGTTAATGAATTGAAATTTTTACTGTTTAGGAAAGTCTTGGCATTTAAATAACCGCCCATTTTAAATACATTTGTACTCGTTCAAATTGTGATATGAAAAAAATTTTTAGTCTTACAGTAGCCATCATCTGTTTTTATACGGTTCAGGCCCAGTATAAAATAACATTACAAGCACCTCAATACAAAACGGGTATTGCTTATTTAACCTATCATTTAGGAAAAAACCTTAACATCCAGGATTCCGGAATCATTAATGATAAAGGAGTTATGATATTTACGGGTAATAAAAAATTGCCTGGAGGTATCTATGCCATTGTATTTCCTGGTAAAAATTTATCACTGGATTTTTTGATAGACTCCGGCATAAATCAAACAATTACTATCAAGGCGACAGATACAACAGACCTGCTTAATAAAACAGTGATAACCGGCTCACCCGCAAATATTTTGTTTGATCAATATCAAAAAGCACTTGCTCCTAAGGGCAAGTTGTTAGAAAATGAAAGGAAAGCATATGTCGCTTCAACAACTAAAGCTGACTCTGCTTTGCATGAAGCCAATTATGTTAAATATAATAAGGAGCTAACTGATTTTAGAGAAGCTTTTATACAGAAATACCCTAATGCAATGTTGGTTGAATTATTAAAAGCAATGAGGGATCCCAAACTATTGATGCAAAAGCCTCTTACCCGCCAGGATTCTCTTGACAATTACAATTACTATAAAGCGCATTACTGGGATAATGTAACGTTTATGGATGAGCGTATTATTCGTACGCCTTTTTTTGAACCAAGGTTAGTGGCTTATTATGAAAAAGTAGTATCACAAGAGCCTGATAGTATTACGGCTTCTATGGATTACCAATTATTATTGGCTCGCTCTTGTCCTGAAATGTATAAGTATTTGCTGAACTGGTTTACAGATGAATTCTTTTATCCAAAATATATGGGACAAGATGCAATATTGGTACACCTGTTTGAAAAATATCATAGCCAGGGATTAAGCCCATGGTTATCAAAAAAACAAGAAGACCTTATTAGTAATCGTGCTTATATGGAGATGTCTAATTTGTTAGGGGCACAGGGCGCTAACTTAAATTTGATAGACTCAACCGGAAAAATGCATGCTTTGTATGATATTAATGCTGATTATACCCTTGTTGTTTTCTGGGAACCAAGTTGCGGGCATTGTAAAACACAAATTCCAAAAATTGATTCTATCTACGAAGCAAGCTGGAAAAAGCATAACCTAAAAGTGTACGCCGTATTGACTGAAGATAAAACACCTGAGTGGACAAAATTTATACTGGATAATCACCTCACCGATTGGACCAATGTTTATCAAACAAAGGAAATGGCTTCGGCAGATGAAAAAGAAAATATCCCCGGCTTCAGACAATTATATGATGTAACCTCAACACCAACTTTATATTTGTTGGATAAAGACAAAAGAATTCTTGTAAAACATTTAAGCTGGGATCAGATCAACGATTTTTTGATCGTGAAATGGGCCGCTGCCGCTAAAGCAGAAAGTGATAAACTTAAAAAATAATAGTACAACCCTATATAATGAAGAAAACACTTTTAGCGATTGCATTATTATTTGGAACCTCGCAGCTTTTTGCTCAAACATTATTTACGTATGGTAAGGATGCTGTTAGTAAAGAAGAATTTCTACGGGCCTATAATAAAAACAAAACACCTGTTGTAGATAAAGAAAAATCTTTACGTGATTACCTTGACCTATATGCTAATTTCAAATTAAAAGTAAAAGCTGCAAGTATATTAAAAATGGATACGTTACCGCAAATGCGGAATGATATTGACAATTTTCGTACGCAAATAGTTGAAGGCTACATGACGGATAAAAATGGAGTTAACAATTTGGTTGACGAAGCATTTCAAAGAAGCCAAACTGATATTCACTTACTACATCTTTATGTTCCGGTAAATGATAAAATGGCGCCAGCCGATACAGTGAAGGCTTATAAAGAAATACAAACAATATACGCAGTACTTAAATCGGGCAAGACTGATTATCAAAATTTAGCACAAGAAAATGCACCGGTAAGTTTTTCTGATCTTGGGTATGTTACTGTATTTTCACTCCCTTACTTTTATGAAAATATTGCTTACAATTTAAAAGCGGGCGAATCATCTGCACCATTTCGTACAAAAACCGGTTGGCACATTTTTACAAATAAAGAAGAAAGAAAAAGTATCGGCAAATTCAAAGTAGCACAAATTTTATTTGCATTTCCGCAAAATGCAAGTCCTGAAAATATAGATGCTATTCACAAAAAAGCGGATTCTGTTTACAAGTTATTACAGTCGGGACAAGATTTTGCAGCTTTAGCAAAAAAATACAGCGATGATAAACTGACTTATAATTATGGTGGCGCATTGCCCGAATTTGGAACAGGTAAATATGATGCTACTTTTGAAAATAAAGTTTTAGAGATAAAAAAAGACAGCGATATAACCGCTCCTTTCTTAACAAGCTATGGTTTTCATATCGTAAAAAAATTACAACAAACGCCTACGCCTATAAGCAATACAAATGATGCGTACATGGATGCATTAAAACAACATGTATTACGTGATGCAAGAATTGCCATACTAAACGAAAAGTTTTTAAAAGAAGTTATACTGCCAAAAACACAATACAAAAGAAACCTAGTTGTAAAAGATGCTGATCTGTTTAAGTATGCAGATAGTGTGTCTCTTACAAGGATTGCCGGTAATTATCCTATCAATAATAAAGAAGTATTTTCTTTTACTCACTCATCTGTTAAAGGAATTGATTGGTTAAACTATGTAAAGGAGTACAGGCTTAAACAAGGCGAAACAGACCAGGATATGTTTAATGCTTTTGTTACAAAAAAAGCAACAGATTATTATCGCGATCATTTAGAAGAATACAATAATGAGTTCCGATATCAGATGCGTGAATTTGGAGATGGTAATTTATTATTTGCTATAATGGAAAAAAACATTTGGACCAAAGCAGCTAATGATAGCATAGGTTTGATGAATTATTACACCCAGCATCAACAAAAATATACCTGGACAAAAAGTGCTGATATTTTATTATTCACTTGCAATAATAGCACTGAAGCTGATAGTATTAAAACCTTATTAGCAGCAAAAGAAAACTGGAGAAAGATCGCGCAAAGCAGTAAAGGAAAAGTGCAGGCCGATTCCGGCAGGTACGAATTATCTCAAATAACAATACCGGCCGGAACTATTATTATAAATGGATTAGTAACAACAACCTTAGTTAACAAAAATGATAATAGTGCCAGCTTTATACAAGTCTTGCAAACATATCCTGATAACCAGCAACGTAGCTTCACAGAATCAAAAGGTTTGGTGATCAACGATTATCAAAATTATTTAGAAGCAAAATGGATAAAGGAATTAGGAGAAAAATATCCGGTTAAAGTAAACGAACCTGTATTTCAATCTTTATTAAAATAGATTGCATAACCACATAAAAAAAGCTCCCGAAATAATCGGGAGCTTTTTTTATTTTATTGTTTTCACAACATTATAAATAACTTTTGGTTTACCTAGTGTGTAATAATGCAACACCGGTACGCCAAAATCTTTTAATTCTTTTGATTGTTGTATCAGCCATTCTGTACCAACTTGTTCAACCTGTTCGTCAGTCTTAGCTTTCATAATAGCATTCGACAGATCAGCAGGAATATCTACATGAAATATTTTAGGTAAGATGGTCAACTGTTTTTTATTAGTGATTGGTTTTAATCCCGGAATGATAGGAACGTTGATACCATTGGCTCTACACTCTTTCACGAATTGAAAAAACTTTTCGTTATCAAAAAACATCTGCGTCATAATATAATCTGCACCAGCTTCCACTTTTGCTTTTAAGTGCTCCATATCCGTTTTTAAATTCGGTGCTTCAAAATGCTTTTCCGGATAACCTGCGGTACCGATACAAAAATCAGGACGAACGCCATTCTTGATATCTTCTTCTAAATAAATACCATTTTTTAAATTCATTACCTGCTTTTGCAAATCAATAGCGTATTTATGCCCATCAGGATGTGGTTCAAAAAAAGCTTCATTCTTAGCTGCATCACCACGCAATACCAACACATTGTTGATCCCTAAAAAGTTAAGATCGATCAATGCATCTTCAGTTTCTCTTTTCGAAAAACCGCCACATATCAAATGCGGAACAGCATCAATACGGTAATGATTCATCAAAGCTGCACAGATAGCAACTGTGCCGGGCCTTTTACGTACTTCTACTTTTTCAAACGTACCATCCATCTTTTTCTTAAACATCGTTTCGCTGCGATGATAAGTAACGTTTATAAAAGCAGGTTTGAATTCCATCAAAGGATCCAAATGCTCATAAATCGAATTGATCGTTTTCCCCTTTAACGGCGGTAAAATTTCAAAAGAAACCAAGGTATCTTTTGCCTGTTGTATGTGTTCTATAACTTTCATCCTATAAAAAATATGTGCAAACTTAGTCAAGTAATAATAAAGCACAAACTGCTGTTAAATAATAATGCCTTTATGCCCTTATATTTGTTTATAGTAAATTTGCTAAAAATCAATGTCATTGAACTTAACTATATATACTAAGAACCTTATCAAAAGATACGGCAGTCGTACTGTTGTAAACAATGTGTCGTTCCAGGTAAGTCAGGGAGAAATCGTTGGTTTACTCGGACCAAATGGTGCTGGTAAAACAACTTCTTTTTACCAGGTTGTAGGTTTGGTTAGGCCGGATGAAGGAGATGTTTTTTTAAACGACATCAATATCACCAAGCTCCCAATGTACAAAAGGGCGCAAATGGGTATTGGCTATTTACCACAGGAAGCAAGCGTATTTCGCAAGCTAAGCGTGGAGGATAATATTTCGGCCGTACTAGAAATGACAAAGCTTACAAAAGCAGAACAAAAGCATAAACTGGAAGAATTATTAGACGAGTTCAGGTTACAACATGTACGTAAAAACAATGGCGATACATTAAGCGGTGGCGAAAGAAGAAGAACTGAAATATCAAGAGCTTTAGCCGTTGATCCCAAATTTATATTATTAGATGAACCCTTTGCAGGCGTAGATCCTATCGCTGTAGAAGATATACAATCAATTGTAGCCAAGCTTAAATTCAGACAAATTGGTATCCTTATTACCGATCATAACGTAAATGAAACTTTATCAATTTGTGATAGAGCATATCTGTTGATCGATGGTAAAATATTTAAACACGGCACTGCAGAAGAATTAGCTGAAGATGAACAAGTACGCCGTTTATACTTGGGTAGAAACTTTGAGTTGAAAAGAAAAGATTACCTGCACGAAGAAGCAGAAAAAGCTGTTGCTGAAGAAAGAACTTCTAATTAACAGCGCTAATTTTTACCTTCCATAAAAGATTACAATTCCTTTTCTATCTTTCGGTAGTATTTATGTACTTTGCCATTGATGAAACTCCTATCACCCGCGATATCTCGTTTAGCAAGAATGCGTTCCTGGCGTATTGAAAACTGGAGCAACAATCCTGTTGCAGCACAGAGAGCGGTTTTACAAGATCTTATCACAGCTGCCCAGTACACAGAGTTTGGCAAAAAATATAATTTCAGTAAATTATTTTCAGTAAAAGATTTTAAGGAGAGCGTACCTGTTCATGAGTACGATGATATAAAACCCTACGTAGAACGTATGATGGATGGCGAACAAAATGTTTTGTGGAACACGCCTATCGCATGGTTTGCAAAGTCTTCGGGTACCACCAGCAATAAAAGCAAATTCATTCCTATTAGTGATGAAAGTCTGCAAGACAATCACTTCCAGGGTTCCAAAGATGTATTAACCACTTACTATAAAAATTTCCCATCAAGTGATTTATTAACTGGCAAAGGGCTTGTAATAGCCGGCTCATTACAGATGAGCAGAATAAATGATGATATTCAATATGGGGACCTTAGTGCTGTGTTAATGCAAAATTCTCCGTTCTGGGGACAATGGATACGCACACCGGAGTTAAGTGTTGCGCTATTAGATGAATGGGAAAATAAAATAGAAAAACTCGCACAATCAACAGCCGATGAAAATGTAACCTCATTAGCTGGCGTGCCAACGTGGACCTTATTATTGCTGAAAAGAATTTTAGAAATAAAAGGCAAAGCAACCATCAAAGAAGTGTGGCCAAATCTTGAATTATTTATTCATGGCGGCGTTTCATTTATTCCCTACCGCGAGCAGTTTGATAAAATAATAGGAGCGCCTATCAACTATCTTGAAATTTACAATGCAAGTGAAGGTTTTATCGCCGGACAAGATCTTCCCGGAGATGACGGCATGTTGCTATTCACAGAGCATGGAATTTTTTACGAGTTTATGCCCGTGGAAGAATATGGAAAAAAAGATCCGCAAACCGTTGGCCTTAAAGATGTTGAACTTGATAAAAACTATGCGCTGATAATTAGTACCACCGGAGGTTTATGGCGATACCTGATCGGCGATACTGTTAAATTCACTTCTATCAATCCATATAAAATAAAAATAACCGGCAGGTTAAAACATTTTATTAACGCCTTTGGAGAAGAAGTAATTATTGATAACAGCGATAAGGCTATTGCGATCGCCTCAGAAAAAACAGGCGCTGTGGTAAATGATTATACGGCAGCTCCGCTTTATTTTAGTGATAACAGCAATGGCGCACATGAATGGCTGATCGAGTTTAATACATTGCCTGCGGATATCAATCTGTTTACTATCGAACTGGATACTGCTTTAAAGAACATCAACAGCGATTACGAAGCAAAGCGCCACAGAGATATCGCATTACGCTTACCTGTTATACATTCTTTGCCAAAAGGAACGTTCAAAGAATGGCTTCGTCGAAAAGGCAAGCTGGGTGGGGCTCACAAAGTACCAAGATTAAGTAATGAAAGAGCAATTATTGAAGAGATCTTAGGTATAATCGCAAAAGTTTAAGCGGTAGCAACAATTGCTTTTACAGTTAATTTGAATTGTTCAGTTACGCTTGCTAAATTCGCACAACTTATAACCCACTTAATAAAATATATTCATGAAATTATTACAACACAAAGTTGCCATAGTAACAGGAGCAGCTCGTGGAATTGGTGAAGGAATTGCTTTAAAATTAGCAGAACAAGGCGCAAACATTGCATTTACTTATGTGAGCGATAGCAGCGCAGGTAAAGCAAAAGAATTAGAAGCAAAACTATTTACATTAGGTGTAAAAGCTAAAGGATATAAAACAAATGCAGGAGATTTTACAGCATGTGAAACTTTTGTAAATGATGTATTGAAAGAATTTGGTTCGATAGATATATGCGTTAACAACGCAGGTATCAGTAAAGATAATTTGTTACTTCGTTTAACAGAAGACCAATGGGATGAAGTAATGCAAACGAATTTGAAAAGCGTTTTCAATATGACCAAACAAGTTATTCGTCCGATGATGAAAGCAAAAAGCGGTAGCATCATTAATATGAGTAGCGTAATTGGTGAAATGGGTAATGCGGGCCAAAGCAGTTATGCAGCATCAAAAGCAGGTGTAATTGGTTTTACAAAAAGTATTGCAAAAGAATTAGGTAGTCGTAATATTCGCTGTAATGCAATAGCTCCGGGGTTTGTAGAAACAGATATGACAAATTATTTACAGGAAGGCGAAGCTGCAGAAAAATATAAAAAAGATATTCCCTTAGGTAGATTCGGCACAACAGAAGATATCGCTAACCTGACATTTTTCTTAGCGAGCGATTTAAGCAGCTACGTAACAGGCCAGGTGATCAGTGTTTGTGGAGGCCTTAATATTTAATAGAGATATTGATTATTTACTATTGATTGTATAATTAAGAATTATTAATTCTTAATTACTAATTCTTAATTAACATGACTCCATACGAAAAACTTTTATCAGACAACAAAGCATGGGCTAAATCACAGGAAGAAAAAGATCCTGAATTTTTTAAGCGCCTAAGCTCTATACAAACGCCCGAGTTTTTATGGATCGGTTGTAGCGATAGCCGTGTACCGGCAGATAAAATTACCGGAACACAACCGGGCGAAATTTTTGTACACCGTAACATCGCTAACATGGTGGTACATACGGATGTTAATTTGTTAAGTGTGCTAGATTATGCCGTTAACTATTTAAAAGTGCAGCATGTTATTGTATGCGGACATTATGGTTGTGGCGGCATAAAAGCTGCCATGGACAATAATGATTACAAGCCCGTCCTAAATATGTGGTTAAGAAATATTAAAGATGTTTATCATCAATTTAAAGAAGAGTTAGACGCAATCGCAGACCAAGAAAAAAGAACAGATAGATTAACTGAATTAAATGTAATGGAACAGGTAATGCATCTGGCACAAACCTCTATTATACAACGCGCCTGGAAAAATGAACAGCGCCCGCATTTGCATGGCTGGGTATATGGGTTAAAAGACGGGTTGATAAAACCAGTTCTGGAAGTACCTCCCGGAACCCGTATCGATCCAATGTATGAGTACGATAATTTATAATTAATGTGGTTGTATAGCTTTTGAAGAATCCTGTTGTACTTGTGTTTTTTTACGGGCTATAAATTCATAAGAGGCATCCAAAATATATTGATAAAAATCGGTCTCGCTGCTATGTTGTACAAACTCAAAGCCCGGCCTGTACTCTTTCATAAAGCGATCAACATCCGCACTATCAATAGCTGTTATTCTCTTAACTAATCGTTTATTGAATTTATAATTAATGTAATCATCCTCCTCTTGCTCTATTACTCTTTGTTGCATATAACGCAGGTCTTTATTTCTTTTAAACCTGAACCCGTCAATTAAACCATCCAGATCCAATCCTGCATTACCGGTATTGCTATTTACACTTGTCCGGAAACCGGGTTTTGAATAATTAAAAAATTCTTTATAATCTTCCCTGTTATCAAGAGAATCCTGATGATAATTTTTTGAGGTCACTGTCACTTCTTTCAATGTCCTAAAACGTCCATACACTCTTACTTTGATCGCGATATCAAAGGCTGTCAAATTAGTAATATCAGTTACGGCGAACTTTGGTGTTGATTTATTACGAAAAGTAAAATCCAGAGAATCATTCTTCATTACGCGAATAGTGTACTGTCCTAAAGAATCGGTTATGGTTTTATGATTCGATGTAGTTTGTACTAATACATTCTTCACAGGAACGGTTCTTGTAGAATCATACACAGTACCGCTTACAGTAAGTTGGCCAAATATATTGCCGGCTATAAACAGTAATAGTAAACTAAGAATGTATGATCTATACAAATGAAATGAATTGAATCGATGTTCGTGAACTACAATATTAAAGCAAGAATAGCTGTGCCGTTTATCCCAATACTTTTTTAACGGCGATTTCGCAATTCCACCACTTCTTCAACAACTCTTGGATAATGCAAATGTTCCAGGGCATGGATCTTCTTCGCTAAACTTTCGGATGTATCAGTTTTATCTACCACACAAGTTGCCTGAAAAATAACACCGCCGTGATCATACAGTTCATCTACATAATGAATGGTAATGCCACTTTCTATTTCATTAGCTGCTATTACTGCAGCATGAACATATCCTCCATACATTCCTTTACCACCATATTTAGGCAATAGCGCAGGATGGATATTAATAATTTTATTAGGATATGCCTGAATTAATTTTACAGGTATTTTCCATAGAAAGCCCGCCAATACTATAAAATCAATGTCATTTGCTTTTAATTCAGGGACAAATGCATCTCCTCTAAAAAAACGTTCCTTATCAATCAATAAAGTATTTAAGCCTTCTTTTTGAGCAATTGACAAAACACCGGCGCCTTCTTTATTACAAACGATCAATCCTATTTTGATTGTTGGATGGTTTCTGAAATGATCAATTATTTTTTGTGCGTTACTTCCTGCTCCGCTGGCAAAAATGGCAATATTGGTAGATTGAGACGATTTTTCCTGAGACATCTATATAAAAAATTTATAAAATTCACTTGTGATTTAACCGAAAACAGCTACAAACCAATGGCACAGTAGGTTGCAAATTTCTATTCATTTTTGCAGCTTTTGTAATCTTCGGTAAAAGTCTAATAAAAAAATGTAAATAAGTGTTGCACTCAAAAAAACAATAAAGTAAATTTTGATTGACAAATACATGACAAAGACTATATGACAAAATGCGGAATCAGCTGAAACCCGCGCCGAATAAGGAAAAAATTTTTTTAAAAATGTTGATATTATGTCAACATCCTTACTTATTTTTGCACTCCAACTAGGACATTTTACACATAAGCACAGATATTACTGTATGAGTCGTTATAGCAAAATCTTTACAAAAGTCTTCGCAAGTTTAATCTTCATTGCATTAATTTCCTTTAATAACAAGAGTTTTGCCCAGGATGGGGAAGCTTTATTCAAGGCTAATTGTGCAAACTGTCATAAGCCTCTCGAAGATTTTACAGGGCCGGCCTTACAAGGAGCCAGAAAAAGAGAACCAAGTGCAACATGGGCCTACAAATGGGTTAATAATGTTAACACAATGGTTAATACAGATCCTTACGCAATGGCATTGCACGCTAAGTTTGGATCGATAATGACTCAGCAAAACCTTACTGAGCCTGAAATTAAGGCAATTTTGGATTGGGCTGATGCTTATAAAGCGCCAGTAGCAGCGCCAGGTGCCCCGGGAGCTGCAGGCGGAAGTGGTGAAGACAATTCACTATTATACGGTATCCTTACTTTGATCCTTGCTGTTATAGCATTGATTCTTCTACAAATCAATAGCAGCTTACGTAAGCTGACAGATGATAAAGACGGTATCGTTCGTAGTGAGCCTGTTCCTTTCTATCGTAACAAAACATACTTAATGCTTTGCGTTTTGGTATTGTTCTTCATCGGTGGTTATTTCCTGATCAATTCTGCAATAGGCTTGGGCCGTATGCAAGGTTACCAGCCGGTACAACCTATCTATTATTCACATAAAGTTCACGCAGGTACAAACCAGATCAGTTGTTTATACTGTCATGGGGGCGCGCAAGACAGCAAAATGGCTGGTGTTCCTTCTGTAAATGTTTGTATGAATTGCCACAAAGCAATTAAATCATATTCTGGCGAACCAATTGTTACTGAAGAAGGTGTAACGATCAACGCTAACGCTGAAATTCAAAAATTATATTCTTACGCAGGATGGAATCCTGATACAAAAACATACGATAAACCAGGCCGCCCTATTGAATGGGTTAAGATCCACAACTTACCTGACCACGTTTATTTCAACCACAGTCAGCACGTAAAAGTAGGACAACAACAGTGTCAAACCTGCCATGGTCCTATACAAGAAGAATCTCAAGTATATCAATTTGCTCCATTAAGCATGGGTTGGTGTATCAACTGTCACAGAACAACTAAGGTTAATTTTTACGATTCAGCAACTGGTAAAGGCAATAAATACTATAGCATTTACGAGAAATTCCATAACGATATAAAGGCTGGTAAAATGGACAGCGTAACGGTAGAAAATATCGGAGGAACTGAATGTCAAAAATGTCATTATTAAAATAATTTGTTAGCCTAACGGCTGATAACCAATTGAATAGATAAGTTTTTTTAGCACTATCGAATTATCATATTATGAGTAAAAAGTATTGGCAAAATTTTGGAGAAAGAACTCAGTCTGAAGCATATCAGGAATCTGCTAAGAATGAATTCAAAGAAGAGCTGTTACCATTAGAAGATCTTGATGAAGGATTGTTGAATGCTAAAAGTCCTCGTAGAGATTTTCTTAAATATTTAGGCTTTAGTACTGCAGCAGCTACAATTGCAGCAAGTTGCGAAATGCCGGTACGTAAGGTTGTACCTTACTTACACAGACCAGATGATGTTATTCCTGGTGTTCCTAACTATTACGCTTCTACTTATGTAAATGAAGGTGATGCAATCGCTGTTGTGGTTAAACAACGTGATGGCCGCCCTATCAAAATAGAAGGTAATCCGTTGTCTTCATTAACTAAAGGTGGTACTAGTGCACAAGCCCAAGCTTCTGTATTAGATCTGTACGATACAACACGTTTACGTCATCCATTACAAAATGATGGCAAAGATTTTAAAGAAGTAACTACGTTTGATGCATTTGATAAATTGGTAGCTAAAGACCTTGCAGGTTTAGGCGGAAAACCTATTGTATTGCTTACTTCGACGATCGTATCTCCTTCTACCAAACAAATTATTGCAGAGTTTATAGCGAAGAATCCAGGTAGCAAACATATACAATATGATGCAGCTAGCTATAGCGGTATCTTATTGGCTAACGAAGCTACTTACGGTAAAAGAGCTATTCCTTCATATCGTTTTGACAGAGCTAAAGTTGTAGTGAGTTTAGCTGCAGATTTTTTAGGTACGTGGATCAGTCCTGTTGAGTTCTCTTCTCAATATGCTGATAGCAGAAGAATTAAAACTGACGCTCCTGCAATGAGCCGCCACATTCAATTTGAAAGCAATTTGAGTTTGACAGGTTCTAATGCTGATGATCGTTTCACACACAAACCTTCTGAAACCGGTGCTGTTGCATTGGCTTTGTTAGCTAAATTAGGCGGTGCCGTTACAGCTCCTGCTTTAAATGCTGAATTAACTAAAGGTGTTGCCATTGCTGCAAAAGCTTTGACTGCTCCTGCTAATAAAAATGCAGGTTTAGTGGTTAGCGGAAGCAACGATGTAAATGTTCAGATCATTGTAAACGCTATCAACGAAATTATCGGTGCTAACGGTACAACAGTTGATTTTGGCACGATCGCTAACTACCGTCAAGGTATAGATGCTGATATTACTAAATTAGTAGAAGATATGAATGCAGGCGCTATTGGTGCTTTATTCGTTATCGATTCTAACCCTGCTTACACTTATTACGACAGCAAAAAATTCATCGATGGAATTAAAAAAGTTCCTGTAACTGTTTCATTCAACGGGACGTTAAACGAAACATCAGAACTTTGTAAATATATTATTCCAACTAATCATTGGTTAGAAAGCTGGGGTGATGCTGAACCTAAAACAGGTTATGTTAGCTTCATTCAGCCTACTATCAATCCATTATTCAAAACAAGAGCTTTCCAAACTTCTTTGTTGAAATGGAGCGGCAACACTGCTGATTACGAAACTTATTTCAAAACATACTGGACTGCTAAATTAGGTGGTGCAGATGCTTATGAAAAAGCATTACAAGACGGTGTTGTAGAATCTATGACAACACAGGTTGTGACTGTCACTCCTTTCAATGCTGCTCCTGTAGCCGCTGCTGCCGCAAAAGCAACAGCTGTAAAAGGTGGAGATATTGAAGTTGTGTTATACCAAAAAATATCTATCGGTACTGGTAACCAGGCTAATAACCCATGGTTGCAAGAATTACCTGATCCTATCTCAAAAGTAACCTGGGATAACTATGCATTAATTAGTCCTGCATTAGCAAAAACTTTGTTGGGAATTGATGTATTGCATAACCAACGCCAGGGAGATAAATACGAAGTAACTCCGGAAAAACAAACGATCACTGTTACTGTTAACGGCAAATCAGTTGAATTGCCTGCAGTAATTATTCCGGGTATTCATCCGAATGTTGTTGCTGTTGCATTAGGCTATGGTAGAGAAAGTATCAATAAAGAAAGAACGTCTGATTATATCGGTAGAGCTGCTACAGGTGCGGGTAAAAACGTTTTCCCGTTAGTTAGCTTTGATGGAACTGGTTTTGTTTATTCAGCTGTTGCAACAATTGCAGCAACAACTAATACTTACCCGATCGCACAAACTCAGGTTCACGGTTCATCTGAACATCGCCCTGTTGTTTATGAAACATCATTATCATCTTTCATTGCAAATCCTGAAGCTGTTTTAGAAGAACCAACTGCAGAAAGATTAAAATTGATTCCTTACGGTAGCGATAAATCAACTCCCGAAAAATCTTATAGAGAAGATGCAACCATCTACTCAAAATCAAACTTAGAAAGACCGGGTGTTAAATGGGGCATGAGCATCGATTTAAACACTTGTACCGGTTGTAGCGCTTGCGTTGTGGCTTGTACAGCTGAAAATAATGTTAGTGTTGTAGGTAAAATGCAGGTTCAAAGAGCACACGAAATGCACTGGTTACGTATCGATCGTTATTTTACGGGAGATATGGAAAATCCGGATGTAGTTTTCCAACCAATGTTATGTCAGCATTGCGATAATGCTCCTTGCGAAAACGTTTGTCCGGTTGCAGCTACTAACCATAGCAGCGAAGGTTTAAACCAAATGGCTTATAACCGTTGTATCGGTACAAGATATTGCGCTAACAACTGTCCGTTTAAAGTTCGTCGCTTTAACTGGTTAGATTTCACTGGTGCAGATAGTTTCCCTGATAACCAAAAACCATTAATTGGTGTTGATTTGAACGAGGTTACATTACAAATGAATGATGACCTTACAAGAATGGTATTAAACCCTGATGTAACGGTTCGTTCAAGAGGTGTGATGGAAAAATGTTCTTTCTGTGTTCAACGTTTACAAGACAGCAAATTAGCTGCTAAAAAAGCGGAAGATCCTTCTCTGGTTAGAAATGTAAAAGTTGCTTGTGCTCAGGCTTGTCCTAGTCACTCTATCGTTTTCGGTAACGTAAATGATCCTGAAAGTGACATCGCTATCATCAGAAAAGAAGAAAAACGCAATTTCTATGTGTTAGAACAACTACACGTATTACCAAATGTTAACTACATGGTTAAGTTCAAGAATACGGATAGAGAAGTAACAAACGCAAAAGCAGAAGCATAATAATTAGCTGATTTGCTAATATGCTGCTAAGCTAATTAGTAAATTATAAGTTGTATAGCGCTTAATTATTGCAAAATGATGAAACGTGCGACGCAACTGAAGTTGAACAAAGAACAAATGTTTGGTACAAAAAATAAGTAAGTAATAATTAAAAATAAAAAGAGAAAATAGGATCGTTTAAAGTGCACAACTTTTTGCTTTTGACTTTTCACTTTTAACTTAGAAAGATATGTCATTATTAAAGTACGAATCACAATTAAGGGAACCGCTGGTAGATGGTGATAAAGATTATCATCAGGTAACGGAAGACATTATACGTCCCATTGAAATGAAGCCAACCCTTTTATGGTATATTGGTTTCTACACCAGTGTGGTTTTATTATGTTTGGGTGGTTACGCTGTTTACCGCGAAGTAACTTACGGTATTGGCCAGTGGAACTTGAACAAAACCATCGGATGGGGTTGGGATATTACCAACTTCGTATGGTGGGTAGGTATCGGGCATGCCGGAACATTGATCTCTGCGATCTTATTATTATTCCGTCAAGGCTGGAGAACAGGTGTAAACCGTGCTGCTGAAGCGATGACGATCTTCGCTGTAATGTGCGCTGGTCAGTTCCCTATCTGGCACATGGGTCGTGTATGGATGGCTTTCTTTGTAATGCCTTATCCTAATACCCGCGGGCCTTTATGGGTTAACTTCAACTCTCCATTACTTTGGGATGTATTTGCGATATCAACTTATTTTACCGTTTCTCTTTTATTCTGGTACACAGGTTTATTGCCTGATTTGGCTACAGTAAGAGACAGAGCTAAAACTAAATTCCGTAAAATGTTTTATGGTGTTGCAGCCTTCGGTTGGAGCGGTAGCACTAAGCACTGGCAACGTCATGAAAGTTTATCATTGGTATTAGCAGGTTTAAGTACACCTCTTGTACTTTCTGTGCATACGATTGTATCTTTTGACTTTGCAACATCAGTTATACCGGGTTGGCACACAACTATCTTCCCTCCATACTTCGTTGCGGGTGCGATATTCAGTGGATTTGCCATGGTGCAATCATTGATGATCATCTTAAGAAAAGTATTTGCATTAAACGATTATATCACATTGGGCCACATCGAAGCAATGAATAAAGTAATTGTATTGACCGGTTCTATTGTAGGTGTTGCGTATATCACTGAGTTATTCATTGCCTGGTACGGACAAAATCCTTACGAGTGGTATGCATTCAGTCAAAACCGCGTGAATTTATTTAGTCCCTATGGATGGAGTTATTACTTAATGATGTTCTGTAACGTGGTTTCTCCACAGTTATTCTGGAGCAAAAAATTAAGAAGAAATATTCCTTTCACTTTCTTCATGAGTATTGTTGTTAACGTGGGTATGTGGTACGAACGTTTTGTAATTATCGTTACTTCTACTTATAGAGATTACTTACCATCGTCCTGGAGTACTTACTACAGCCCTTCTATTTATGAGATCGGTTTCTATGTTGGTACATTCGGCTTGTTCTTTACATGTTTCTTCCTTTTCTCTAAATATTTCCCTGTAATTGCTGTTGCTGAGATCAAGAGTATCTTAAAAACTGCAGGTGAAAATTATAAAGTGAAGATGACAGACATAGAAAAAGAAGATTCAGAAAAGTTTTATGTTGAAGAAGTAGAACACGCACACTAGAATTAATAATTGATAATTAATAATTGATATTAATATGGCTTTCAAAAAATTTGTGGTAGGAAGTTTTGATGACGAAAAGGTATTGTTCCCTGCGGTGAAAAATGTTCGCCGTGCCGGTTACAAAATTCACGACGTTTATACACCCTTCCCTATCCATGGTTTAGATCATGCAATGGGTTTAAGAGAAACGAGTTTACATACTGCAGGTTTCATTTACGGTATCACAGGTACAACAACTGCATTAAGTTGTATTAGCTGGATCTTAGTAAAAGACTGGCCTTTAAATATTGGTGGTAAACCTCACTTCTCATTACCGGCCTGGATACCTATTACTTTTGAGTTAACGGTATTGTTTGCAGCGGTAGGTATGGTGCTTACTTTTTGCTACTTATGTCAGTTAGCTCCATTCGTAAAAAAACATGTGTTTCATCCAAGAGCCACTGATGATCTTTTTACAATGGTTATCGAATGTACAGATAAAACAAACGAAGCTGAAGTACAAGCATTTTTACAAAATGCAGGTGCACAAGATATTAACGTACAAAATGTGGAAGCCGGCTGGTGGATCGGTACATACGATAAAGAACAAGTGCTTTACAGAGAAGAGTTAGGCTATTAATACAAGACCAATTTAGAGTAAACTGATTTTATAGAATTTATAAAACTGAAATGAAAAAAAATACAATCATAACCGTTTTAGCACTGGGAATTGCAGGAGTAGCTTCTGTAATGACAGGCTGTAGCATTGACAGCAAACGTGAACCAGGTAAAGTGTACATGCCGGATATGGCTTACAGTCGTGCCATAGAAACTTATGCAGCATTAGATTCTACAGTTTTCACAACTGATAGCGATAAGATCGGTGAAGAAATATATTACAACCGTATGCCTGTAGAAGGCACTATGAGAAAAGGTGATTTATTGCCTTACCCATATGCTAATGATTCTGCTGGTTATGTTTTGAGTGCACAAGTTAAAAATCCAATGCCTGCTTTAAACACAGCGGATAGCGCAGAGGCTTCAAGATTATTCAATATCAACTGTGCTATTTGTCATGGTGCAGATGGAAAAGCTGATGGGCCTTTATCTTCTAAAATTGGAGGTATTGCTAATTTCACTCAGCAGAAATACATTGACATGGCCGACGGTACAATGTTCCACAGCATCAATTATGGAAAAAATTTGATGGGAAGCTATGCATCTCAGTTAAGCAGACAACAACGCTGGATGATCATTCATTATATCAGAACTTTGCAGCCGAAACCTGCAGCAGATAGTACAAGTACAGTAAAAAAATAAAAGCGTTCACTCAAAATAAAGTTTAGATGAATCATTCTTTCGAATTACCAAGCAGTTATAAAAAATGGACTATAGGCCTTATAGTGGTAGGTATTATAGCCTTGCTATATGGTTTAATCGCATTTCACCCATTTACACCTTCTGTAAACGGAGATCATGTTAATAGTACACGTTTTTGGGCTGTACTTGTGCAAAACAGTGTGTTTTGGTTATTGATAGTGAATTCAAGCATGTTCTTTATATGTTTCACTACTTTGGCAATGGGTGGATGGCAGGTGGCTTTCCGCCGTGTGCCGGAAGCTATATCAAGTGTAGTTCCTGTTTTAGGTTTAATATGTTTTGTAGTTTTAGCCGGACTTGTTTTAGGTGGACGTGGAGATATTTATCCATGGGCAGATAAAGCAACTGTTGCTGGTGATAAAATAATACAAGGTAAAAGCGGTTTCTTAAATCCAACTTTTTTTATATTCTATTCTGCTATTACACTTTTAGCCTGGTGGTTACTTGGTAAAAAAATGCGTAGTTTAAGTTTAGAAAGTGATAAGAATGGCCAAATGGATTATGAAACAGCAAAAACATGGATGGGTAAAAACATCACTGTTGCTGCGATTTACACAGTAATATTTGGTTTAACTGTAGGTTCTGTTATTCCTTGGTTATGGTTAATGAGTATTGATGTTCATTGGTACAGCACCATGTTTAGCTGGTATACATTTGCAAGTGCTTTTGTATCTGGTTTATCATTGATCGCTATTTATGTAGTTTACCTAAAAAATCAAGGTCAATTAGAATACGTTACTGACGAGCATTTACATGATCTGGGTAAGTTCATGTTCGCTTTTTCTATCTTCTGGACATACTTATGGTTTGATCAATATATGTTGATCTGGTATGCTAACATTCCTGAAGAAACAACTTATTTTAAGATCAGAGTAGAAGGCCCTTTCCGCGGAATATTCTTCGTGAATTTAATATTGAACTTCGCTGCTCCTTTATTGATATTGATGAAAAAGGCTGTTAAGCGTAACTGGACAATGATGACCTTTATGGGTATTCTTATCATCTTCGGTCACTGGCTTGATTTCTGGCAAATAGTTATGCCTGGTACATTACAAGGCAACGCAGAATTAATGCCTTTCGAATTTGGTATCGCCGCATTATTTGTTGGTATCATCATGTGGAGAGTAGGTGTTTATATTTCAAGCAATGCTACTGTTCCAAAGAATCACCCTTTCTTAAAAGAGAGTATGATTCACCACACTTAATAAGTGTAAATGATAAATTGACCATTGCATTGGTGGATATTTTTGATTTTTAGTGTCGTAGATAAAGTGAGGGTAGTAAAGCAGGAATGCGGATAAATAAAATAAAACGTTTTAAATAATAACGCTCCAACACCCCTTCAGGGGACGGGGGCACAATAACTTTGCATCATGACAGAATTTTTGTTGATAGCTATACTGGTAATGATTTTTATAGTCATCTTTCAGATTGCGAAAGCTAGTGAATACGTAAGCGTACTAAAAGGCGAGGATAAAGCGCGTAAACAAAATAACAAAATCAATGCTTTCTTACTGATCGCCTTTTTGGTGTTTGGTTTGATCGGTGTTTGGTGGTGTAATGATATGTTCTACGGCAAAACTTTGTTCCCACAAGGTGCGGCTTCTGAAATGGGTCAAAAGATCGATTTGATGTTGTACATCACTATCGGCGTAACAGGTGTTGTATTCATTATCACGCAGATCTTATTGTTCTGGTTTGCATTTAAATACCAGGAAAGAGATGACCGTAAGGCTTTCTACTTTCCACACAATACTAAATTAGAATTACTTTGGACAACAGTACCGGCTATCTTCTTAACTGTATTAGTTGTTTTTGGTTTGAAATATTGGTTCAAAATAACAGGTGAAGCTCCTAAAGAGTCAGTTGTTATTGAAATTACCGGTCACCAGTTTGGATGGGAATTCCGTTATCCGGGAGCTGATGGTATCTTAGGCAGAAAAGATTATAAACTAACAGTAGGTGCTAACAGCTTAGGTGTTGATTTTAGCGATCCTGCCAGTCATGATGATATTCATGTTTCAGGAACGGTTCATATTCCTGTAGGCAAACCAATCAAATTTGTTATCAATTCTCAGGATGTTATTCATGATGTGGGTCTATCTCATTTCAGAATGAAAATGGATGCAGTTCCTGGTATTCCAACAACATTATGGTTCAAACCTTTGTACACTACGGAAGAAATGAAAGTACGTTCAGGAGATCCAAACTTTGTATACGAAATCAGTTGTGATCAAATGTGTGGTAAAGGACATTTTTCTATGAGAGGCGTTATCATTGTTGAAAGCGAAGCAGATTACGAAAAATGGTTGAGTACACAAAAATCTGAATATGCTACTATTGCGGCTCCTGCAGCAAGTGATAGCTCTAAAGCAGGCACTGACAGTACAAAGACAATTGCAAGCATTGCAAAATAAATAGTTATTATTAGTATAGATAAATAGTAAAAGATTATGAGTAGCGAAACAACCTTACACGGAGCAGATGTTCATGCAGCACACGATGATGCACATGGAGAACATCACCATCACGAAACGTTTATAAGCAAGTACGTTTTTAGTATGGATCATAAAATGATATCTAAACAGTTCTTGATTACTGGTATCATTTGGGCAATGATCGGAGGATTATTCTCTGTGTTATTCCGTTTACAATTAGGTTATCCTGATTCAAGCTTTCCAATATTAGAAGACCTTTTGGGCCATTGGGCTAAAGGTGGTAAAATACAACCTGAGTTTTATTATGCTTTGGTAACAATGCACGGTACTATCCTAGTATTCTTTGTATTAACTGCAGGCTTAAGCGGTACGTTTGCGAACTTCTTAATTCCATTGCAAATTGGTGCAAGAGATATGGCATCTCCAATGTTAAACATGTTGAGCTACTGGTTCTTCTTTTTGGCATCGATCATCATGTTCTCTTCTCTATTTGTACAAACCGGTCCTGCTGCAGGAGGTTGGACGATTTATCCTCCACTTAGTGCTTTGGGTGATGCATCACAAGGTTCTAAAATCGGTATGGATCTATGGTTGGTTAGTATGGCCATGTTTATCGTAAGTTCACTTTTGGGTGGTCTTAACTATATCTCTACTATTTTGAACTTACGTACAAAAGGTATGAGCATGACAAGAATGCCATTAACTATCTGGGCATTGTTCTTTACTGCTGTATTAGGCGTTCTTTCTTTCCCTGTATTATTATCAGGTGCGATCTTATTATTGTTCGATAGAAACCTGGGAACAAGCTTCTTCTTAAGCGATATCGTTATCAACGGAAAAATATTACCAAACGAAGGTGGTAGTCCGATATTGTTCCAGCATTTATTCTGGTTCTTAGGTCACCCAGAAGTATATATCATCTTACTTCCGGCAATGGGTATGTCTTCTGAAATTTTGTCTGTAAATAGTCGTAAACCAATTTTCGGTTATATGGCAATGGTTGGCTCTATGTTTGCAATCGCGATCTTAGCCTTCCTTGTATGGGCGCATCATATGTTCGTTACGGGATTGAATCCTTTCTTAGGTGCATTCTTCGTATTACTTACATTATTGATCGCAGTACCATCTGCTATTAAAGTATTTAACTGGTTAACTACTTTATGGCGTGCTAATATCCGCTTTACTCCTGCTATGTTGTTTGCTATCGGTTTCGTTAGCTTCTTTATCAGCGGTGGTTTAACAGGTATCTTCTTAGGTAACTCTGCATTAGATATTCACTTACATGATACTTACTTTGTAATCGCGCATTTCCATATCGTAATGGGTGTGGCATCTTTCTTCGGAATGTTTGCCGGCGTTTATCACTGGTATCCTAAAATGTACGGCCGTTATTTAAACAACACTTTAGCTTATATCCATTTCTGGGTAACTATCGTTGGTGCTTATTTGATTTTCTGGCCAATGCACTATGAAGGTTTAGCTGGTATGCCGCGTCGTTATTATGATTACTCAGGTTGGGAATCATTCAAAATGTTTGCAGGCTTAAACCAATTTATCAGCTTTGTTGCTATGGTCGTTTTTGCTACACAGTTATTATTTGTATTCAACTTTTTCTATAGCATTTTCAAAGGAAGAAAAGTAAGAACTACTAATCCTTGGGGTGCCAATACATTAGAATGGACAACTCCGATCAATCCTGGTCATGGTAACTGGCCTGGAGAAATTCCTGAAGTTTTCCGTGGTGCATATGATTACGGTAAAGACGGAAGAGAATTCATTCCACAAACTGAGCCGATCGGAGCGAATGAATCTCATCACTAGAATATCGATATTGTAAATAATTGTGCGGTTGTAGATGAGGAGATAAATAAATTAAGATTTTTGAAAGGATGCGACAAAACAACGATACCATAGCTAATTCGAATTCGTTTGCATTAGCAAGTAAGGTGAAAGATTATTTTCAACTGATCAAGTTCACTTTAACTTTCATGGTGGTATTTAGTACTGTTGTAAGTTTTTTGATCGCGCCGAATGAAGCTTATTTTGTTCGTTCAAAGATCATATCAGTTCTTTTACTTTTTATTGGAGGAATGCTGGTTACAGGATCGGCAAACGCTATTAACCAGGTACTTGAAAAGGATACCGACGCAATGATGTTGCGCACTGCAAAGCGTCCTATTGCAAGTGGCAGAATGAGTACCCTGGAGGGAAGCATTTTTGCTATTGTTACAGGAGCTTTAGGCGTATTCATTTTGTGGTATTGGTTCAATTACCAAAGTGCTTTGATAGGATTATTCAGCCTGTTTTTATATGGCTTTATTTACACGCCACTTAAAAAAGTTAATTCTGTTGCAGTATTGGTTGGCGCTATTCCGGGTGCTTTGCCTTGTTTAATAGGTTGGGTTGCTGCTTTTGGCGATCACCCAGTTGTATGGCTTGGAGGTTGGATATTATTTGGTATTCAGTTCCTATGGCAGTTCCCTCATTTTTGGGCAATTGCATGGCTGGCACATAAAGATTATACAACGGCAGGTTTTAAGTTATTACCCGGAGATCAGGGACCGACAAAATTTACGGCCTTACAATGTATCATCTACAGTGCTTTAATGATACCTGTTGGAATGTTGCCCTGGTTAACCAATATGGCCGGTACAACAAGTATGTGGATCTTATTAGGATGTAATTTATGGATGGTATATAAGAGTATCATCTTGTTTATAAAGATGGATGTGAAGAGTGCGAGAATGGTAATGTTCAGTTCTTATTTTTATTTGATGATCGTTTTATTAGCATTATTTGCTAACAGAATTGTCTGACAAATCAATACAAAACAGTTGAATGAGTACAGTGGTAATGGAACAAAGAAAACGAATACACCCGCATAAGTTTACCCTTTGGGTAGGTATTGCAAGTGTTATAATGATGTTTGCCGGCTTAACGAGTGCGTATATTGTTAAACGTAACCAGGCAAACTGGTTTTCGTTTGAGTTACCAATAGTGTTCTGGTATTCAACAGCAGTAATCATTATCAGCAGTATTACTTTGTGGATGGCACAAAAGTCTTTTCAACAGAGAGAAATGCCGAAATACAGAAGCCTGGTAGTTGTTACGTTGATTTTAGGAGTTCTTTTTATAGCATTGCAGTTTTTAGGATTCAGTCAGTTATGGCAAAAAGGATTAACACTTCAAAGGAATGTGTCGTTGTCTTTTATGTACATTATTGTTGGATTACACGGTTTGCATGTAGTTGGTGGTATCATTGCTTTACTGGTTTTATTTGCCAAAGCATTTAAAACAAAAGTAAAAAGTTACGATATCGTGCCGGTTGAAGTAGTTAGTACCTACTGGCATTTTGTAGATCTTTTATGGATATATCTTTTGATTTTTTTAATAATGATACGATAGTTTGTAGTTCATAGTTTTCAACTAAGAATCAAAAACTAAAAACTTAGAATTTTTTATATGTCGACAGCAACAGTACAACAAGGAACAAAATGGTGGAATGGTGGCAGAAGCCCATTCAATGCAACCTATGGTAAAGTAATGATGTGGTACTTTTTAATGAGTGATGCATTTACTTTCGGTGCATTTCTTATCAGCTATGGTACCATCAGGTTTAGTCAAAATTTCTGGGTTGATCCTAACAAGGTGTTTAACTCGTTTCCATTTGCAGAAGGATTTAATTTGCCTTTGGCTTTTGTAAGTTTGATGACCTTTATTTTGATCTTCAGTTCTGTTACAATGGTGTTGGCTGTATTCGAAGGCCATAGAATGAACCGTAAAGGTGTTGAACGTTATATGTTGTTAACGATAATTGGTGGTATAGGTTTCTTAAGCTGTCAGGCTTGGGAATGGCATCACTTATTAACCGGAGAACATCCGGTTTTAGTAAATGGTGTAATTGAACATTGGAACACAACTGTATCACATAATCCATTCGGTAAAGAAGTATTGTTTAACGGGCAAATGATTCATACACCGGGACCAATTGCTTTCGGTAGCTATTTCTTTGAAATTACCGGTTTCCATGGTTTTCACGTATTTAGTGGTGTTATCATCAACATTGTAATGTATATCAAAACCAAATTGGGGCATTTTGACCAAAGAGGACATTATGAAATGGTTGAAAAAGCAGGATTATACTGGCATTTTGTAGATCTTGTTTGGATCTTTGTATTCCTTTGCTTTTACCTTGTATAATCAACAGAAAATAACATTAGAACATCTTAAAAAATTAGAATTTATATGAGCGACCATACTCCAATATCACCAGAAATTACCTTTGTTCCTGAACATGCTTCTGATACAAAAAGAATATGGAGAACATTTTGGCTTTTGTCAATATTGACAGTTATCGAATTAATAATCGGCTTGTCAATTTATAAAATAAAAATAGGAAATGAAGAAGCAATGCCTTCACTTGTATTAGCATTCAAAGGCATGGTTTGTATCTTAGCTTTAGCAAAAGCTTATTATATCGTTTCTATTTTTATGCACTTAGGAGATGAGGTTAGAAACCTTATTATGACAATTGTTGTTCCGCTTTGTTTATTTGTTTGGTTTATCACTGCGTTTCTTGTAGATGGTACCAGCTGGAAGAACTTACGTAACCGTTATAGCAGGCCACTTGACGCTCCTACAGAACAAGTTTCACCGGTTAAAGAATAATTAATAATTAACTACTTTATATGCCAAAACCATTGCACCTTTGCAGTGGTTTTTTATTTTAATTAAGCCTGAATAACATGAATAGAACGGCGATTTTAGGAGTACTGCTGGCGATCGTAATGCCACTGACTGGTTACTGGATGGTGAAATATTATAGTGAGAGAGACACTCAAATGCCGCGTCGTTATTTTTATGATAGCATCGCTGTAAAGCAAGATAATGGCAAGACAATTACTGATACTATCTGGCACCAGGCAAAGAATATAACTTTCACTAATCAGCTGGGAAAAACAGTTACACTCGATTCTTTAAAAGGAAAAATATTAGTGGTAGATTTCTTTTTTACCCGTTGCCCGAGTATTTGTCCGGGTTTGGCAAGATCAATGGCCCGTTTACAAAAATCATTTCCGAATGCTAACGATACCATAGTTCAATTTCTTTCTGTAAGTATCGATCCTGAACATGATTCTGTGCAACAATTAAGAAAGTTTGCCGATAGATATACTTCTAATCATGATAGCTGGTGGTTTGTAACCGGTAATAAACAAGCTATCTATAACTTTGGATTGCATGATCTAAAAGCCAGCGTTGCAGATCCTGATGTTGATAGCACTTTTATACATACAGAAAATTTCTTCTTACTAGATAGAGATAGAGTAGTAAGAGGTTGGTATAATGGTTTTGATACTTTAGAACAAGCAAGGCTTGTAAGAGATATTCCTTTATTAATGTTAGAGAAAGATAAGAAAAGAACCTTTGGTGATTTTCTGAATGACCTATTTGAAAGAAGTTAAAATTAACAAACACAGATTATAAAATTATGTTCCCAACACCTTCGTTACAGAAAAATGATAAGCAAGCGAAATTATTAATATGGATCGTTTCGGTTGTAGTATTTGCTGCAGTAGCTTTTTTAAGCAAGTTTAAACTACCAATTGACCTTGGCTTTAATGTTCACATTTTCGCATTGGTAAATGCAGTTATCAACTCAACGGTAGCTTTATTATTGATCGCCGGATTAATTACTGCGAAACAACAAAAGTATGAACTACATAAAAAAATAATGCTGACGGCAATTGTGTTATCGGTCTTGTTTCTGCTTTCTTATATCTGCCATCATCTATTTGCCGGAGAAACAAAATTTGGCGATCTAAATCATGATGGAATTTTAAGTGCTGATGAAAAAGCGTTAGCGGGTAATGCGCGCACGTTTTATTACATCATTTTGATCACGCATATTCCATTGGCTGCTATCATATTGCCATTTGTTCTATTTACTGCCTACCGTGCTTTAACAGGTGAATATGAACAACACAAAAAGTTAGTAAGAATAACCTGGCCCTTATGGTTTTATGTAGCTGTAACAGGCGTAATCGTCTATGTAATGATAAGTCCTTATTATAATTAAATAACACTCCTATGATAAACCAACCAACGGGAACACATATTAAGGCGTTAAATGTATTACACAAAGCCCTTATAACCGGGCAGGTTGTATTTGCAGCAATTGCTTTTTATCTTGTTTATGCAAACTTGTTTGTCTCACATCAAAAAGATTGGGAAAAACCTTTGCAATTGATCGCTGTTTTATTATCGGTAGGTGGGTTTATTATCGGCAATATCATATTTAAAAACAGGATCAATTCCATTATAGGAACTAATGAAAGTATTTCAACAAAAATGAATGTCTACCGCACAGCTTGCTTAGTACAATGGGCATTGATAGAATTTGGGTGCTTATTTAGTATTATCAGCTTTATGCTAACCGGCGATTACTCATTTTTATTTTTAGCAGGAGCTTTGGTATTAACATTCGCAATGTTATCTCCTACAAAAGATAAAGTTGTATTTCAATTACAACTCACTGATGCAGAAGCAGCGCAGTTATAATTATACTCTTTCGATTATAATTTTCAAGCCACTCAAGTAGGTAATTAGTACGGGTATTTTGTCGCCTATTTTTACAGTAGTGATATCTATATCTGTTTTTTCTGCTGATATTTTTGCCTGGATTTTATCGCTGACAACATTCACATAAATGCCATGCGGACTTACATTATATACCGTAGCATTAACCGGAGTCTGCTTTTTGAAATGATTCATTGCCGTAATAAAATCAGGAATATATTCACTTCTAAACATTGAGGCTGTGTGCTTGCCTGTTTTCTTCAAATTATCTAATTTAAAAAATACAGGTTCGTTCACTTTGATCGTATGCGGTTTTATTTCCCAGGGAGATAAAATAAGTGGAAATAAAATATAACTGCTCGTCTCTTTTACAAAATAATCATCGTCTACTTTTTTAAGATAGCCCACTAGCCTGTTTTCAATATTTGCTTTGTTGATGATATTATCCAATTCATTGTTGAAAAGGAACTGCATACAATCAGCGATCTGTTTATCACCTCTGGCAGATAATGCAACAATAAAACTTACTTCATCACCAATATTGTAATGATGAAGCTTATGAATGATCTTTTGTTCTTTTAATCTTAGTTGCTCTTTCTCAGAAATATTTCCATTGATGGTTTTAGTTTTACCATTATGTATATACTCGATCGTAGCGTATTGCTTTTCATGGTGTATAAAAGTTATTTTACCCTGAACTGTTTCCATTGTTACTTTATTTAATTGTTGTTGATCTCATTATTTACAATGCCAGTTCTTCTGCAGGATCCCAGAAAACATTTTTAAAATCAACGATTGTATTATCCTTTACTTTAATTTTTTCTTTAACTAATAATTCTTCCATTAACGTAGGTGTAGAAAAATGGTGCCTGCCTGTTAACATACCATTTCTATTGACTACTCGATGTGCCGGTACTTTTGGTTTGGCAATATGCGCTGCGTTCATTGCCCAGCCAACCATTCTTGCAGATAATTTTGTACCGATATAATTAGCAATAGCTCCGTAAGATGTTGCTCTTCCCTTTGGAATTTGTCTTACTACATCATATACATCCTGAAAAAAAGAATACACTTTCGCTTCACCTTTAGTATGGGGTTTTTCCTTTGCAGGGCCTGCCTTTTTACTTTTTGAGATTGATTTGCTTTTCATCTTCCCTTAAAGATAATAATTCGCTGCGTCTTGGCTCCGGAACATTTATAAAATTGTACGGACAATGTTTACAGCCATTGCCACAACAGATGCCTTTGTTTAAATGATAGCTTTCTGTAAATACCATCAGTCCTTTTTCATTGTAATAAAAATCTTTACCCTCAACTAGTTGCTCCATCAACTTCTGTCAATTTTAAGTCTTCCTGTAATTGTTCATCTATATCAATAATAACTGCTGGCAATTTAAATTGAAGATAAAATATTGTATTGCTTTGTGCAATATCAAGCCTTTCGTAATGCGTTTTTATCTTTAGTTCTTCCTTGTCACTTTTATTGTACACATCATCACAATCTTCGATTGTTGTTAAGCCATATAATTGTATCACTTTTTTAGTGAACTCGTATAGCTTCGGAGAATCTGTTTTTAAATGAATGGCACCATCTGGTTTAAGAAATTGCTGGTATAATCTTAAAAAGCGCGGATGAGTTAATCTTTTTTTAGCATGAGAAGTGCGTAGTTGCGGATCAGGAAAAGTGATCCATATTTCATCTGCTTCTGCCGGTGCAAAATAAGTAGGTATCAATTCTATTTGTGTTCTAAGAAAAGCGCCATTTGTTAGCTTTTCATCCAGGCACTTTTTTGCTCCAATGTATATCCTATTGCCTTTAATATCAACGCCTAAAAAATTCTTATTCGGATATAATCTTGATAAACCAACAGTGTATTCTCCTCTGCCACAAGCCAATTCTAAAACCAAGGGATTGTTGTTCTTAAAAAAATTGTTCCATTTACCCGGCATATTTTCAGGATATTCCAGCACGTTGGCAAATGTTTTGATCTCTGCAAAACGTTTTAATTTCTTTTGTCCCATCGGGCGCAAATATACTTAAAGACTAAGCTTGGTGGATGAAAAAGGCTTATTTTAATAATTACAATTGTTTGCGGACCAATATTTTTGGGTAATCTTGCATTGTAGCGAATACATAATATGCAGCGGAAAATCATCTATTTAATAAATCCCATTTCAGGCACAAAAGGCAAAGAGATTTTGCTGAAAATGATCGGGGATAAAACAACGGCTTTACATATTCCCTTTGAAATTTTACCCACCAATGCGGAAGGGAATTATTCTTTTTTACAAGAAAAAATTACCAATGAACAAATTACCGATATTGTTATTTGTGGTGGCGATGGCACCGTAAACCAGGTAACCGGCGCTTTGATCAATATTCCGGTTAACATAGGTATCATACCGATGGGATCGGGAAATGGATTGGCCTTTGCAGCAAAAATTCCTAAAGGTGCTACCTCGGCGCTTGACATTATTTTTGCAGGAAAAGCATCTTATATTGATTCGTTATTTATCAATGGAAAATTCAGTTGTATGCTTTGTGGCGTTGGTTTTGATGCGCAAGTCGCACATGATTTTGCCAAACAATCCAAAAGAGGATTAGGGACTTATATGCAACAAAGCTGGAAGAATTTTATAAAAGCTGTTCCACATAATTTTGAAATAACGACCGCTGATACCAGCTTTACAACAGAGGCTTATTTTATTAGTATTGCCAATGGAAATCAATTTGGTAATAATGTTACCATTGCACCCAAAGCAAGCTTAAATGATGGTTTGCTGGACATTGTAGTGGTCAAGAAAATGAGCAAAATCAAGATGATCACCGCTTTGGCAAAACACATATTTGACGGAAAGATAGATTACTACAAAAACAGCAATTTCCACAAAAAAGACATCCTCTACTTTCAAACAGATAAGTTGAAAATCACTAATTCATCAAAAGCTCCATTGCATATTGATGGTGACCCGGCGGTTACTTCATCCCTTTTTACGATTGAAGTTGTGCCCAATGCTTTCAGGCTTTTACAGCCATAATATTAGCCGTAAAGTTGTAGGTTGTTTCAATATAATTGTTAACTTTGAAAGAGACGATTTCAGGTACCCCATAGTATCGATAAAGTGCTTGCTACACAACGATGATGCTATAAATAACTGAAACCATTATCTGAGAAATAAACCTAATTAGCGAATAAATGCCATTACTAAAAATGCCTGCATCTTCTTCACAACTTTCACTACTTATTATTTACGTAATTAATTAACCTAAAATATATACTCATATGCGTACTGTTGCAGATATCTTAGAAAGCAAATCTCCTGCGTTTAATACAATCAGTCCTGAAGCAAAGGTTATCGAAGCTTTGCAAATGATGAATTCGGTTAACCTTAGTTATTTGATCGTTATGAAGAACAATTCTTTCAACGGTATTTTTTCTGAAAGAGATTATAGCAGAAATGTAATTTTAAAAGGCTTGCATAGTGACAGCTGTCCTGTAAGTGAAGTGATGAGTACTTCTTTACCGGTTGTTGATATGAATGAAAGCGTAGAAAAATGCATGCAATTATTGAACAGTCATAAAACCCGTTATCTGTTGGTTTTTGACAATCAGCAATTTAAAGGCGTAGTGACTATCAATGATGTTTTAAGAGAAGCGATCGCTAACAAAGAAAGCATATTTGACGAGGCTACAATGAGAGAAGCTGCAGAAATGCAAGATCACGTTTTTTAGTCGTCACAATTCTCCACTATTTTAAGAATTTAAGCAACTTTTTAAGCATTGCCTGGTTAGGCAATGTATTAAAAGAGGCAATAACATCCTGCTTTTCAGCGGCGGTTAAATGAAAGTTTAATGCCGCACTCATGTCTTCATTTTCGGGAATATAATTAAAAGTGATGCGGTGTATATTATTAACTGTTGAATCTTTTAAATAACCATACTGATCAGTCTGCGTATAATCCTGAAACTTATACCAGTTTTGTTGAAGAATAGTTCCGGGCTTAGTTATGATATCGAAAATGCTACCTGTTTCTAACGGATTTTCCCAGCCATCTTTTAACCTGTCGCGTATTTGAAGAATAATTACCCCGCCGGTATTTTTTTGTATCCAGTCATTAAAGTGTTCCATAAACCGCAAGGTTGTTTCCTGGCCAAAATTATCTCTTAGCCCTGCATCCATTACATCAACAATTGGTTGCGTAGGTAACCATACGTTAGGTAATATATACGGAAAAGTAGCATTCATTCTTAACGCCGTAAGCGTACGCACATTCATCGGATCTTGTTTGGCAAACATCCCGGCAAAATCAATTCCATCAGGCATTACATTATTATCGTTTGCAAATGCAGCCGGCTTCATCATAAAGCTTAACGGTTGTGTGCCAATCATTACTGCACGCCCGTCAATTGTAACAACAGAATTATAAATGATCATTGGTATTGCTGCCGATTTTTCATCTGCAATATAATCCCTGAGCTGTGTATTTAAAATACCGTCTGTATTATCATTGAGCTTTTGTTCAAATGCATAACCTCTGTCTTTTACATATTTATAATTCCCTACGCTGAACTTTTGTGCAGGAGAAAAAATATCCCTATCAATCATTGACGAAAAGATAGGATTCAATAGATCTTGTGTAATGTTGTTAGTGTAATGTTTATCTGAAAGATCTATGTTTTGACCTTTCAGTTTTAGCTTATATAATTCTCTATAATAAGTAGCCGCCAGCATTCCGCCACTTGCACCACTAATCAAAAAAGTGTGTTGCATTAATTTACCACCGGTTGCACTATCTATTTTTTGTAGCGTATTCATAACAAATGTCGCGCTGCGCAAACCACCGCCGCTAACATTTATAAATATCAGTGTTGGCTTATCCTCGTGTTGTTTTTTCTTCCAATTATCCAGCACCTGTAACATATTCACTTTGTCGCTGTCAATTTTAGCAGGCGTACATAAGCTTTGTAGTTCGTCCTGGTTGTACACAGGCCTTTCACTTATGTTGTTATAATTTAACCCATATACTTTATTGCGCGGATCAATGATGTTGTTGCTATATAGTATGTTTAAAATAATTATTAACCCGATCACAAATAAAACGGCCCAGCTTTTTAGAAAATAACTCAATGCGCCAATTACGGAAAGCATTACCGCAAAAAATATAATGACACTTGCAGCGGCAGGTATTTGAAAAAATTTGACCTCTAGAAAAAAGCCAATTGTTACCAGAAAAAAGAAAGCCAGCATAATGCCAACCATTCCTGCAAAGTGATGGCGCTTAAAAATTGTATCTAAAAAATCCTGATTATAATGTGATACTAATCTGGCTTTTCTCAATTTAAAACGTGTACTGAAATAATAACCTACCTGTAAACCAAAACCATCTGCTTGTTTATTTTTCGTTGGATCGAACTGCGCTTTAAATACATCTGCGTTTTCTACTACAGGCGTTATTTCTCTTAAGATTCTTCTATCTGCTCCAAAAAAGTAAGCAAAAGAAAAAGCAATATGCAATGTTAGTCCGCCTGCGAAACCTCCTACCAGCGCCATAATTTCGCCAACGCTCATTAACTCTTTATGTATGTTAAACCTAAACATACGTACCAAATAAAATAGCAAGAAGGCCAGTGGTATAATGGCATTATTAATACAATATTTTAGAAATGGTTTGGACGCGGTAGCTAAAAATTTGAAACGCTTGCTATGCAAAATAAAAGTGGTAACGTTCCAGCTCATAAAAAATATCCCCATTGCTACACCAACAATAGCAGCACTTATCGCATTTACATTACCAAGGTATTCAGGAACAAAGAATAATGCATCGGCGCCAAAGCTACGCATGAAACCACTGTCGATAGTACTTGCTAATAATAACCAGAATAATAATATGACCTGGTATTTACGAAAATGTAAAACCAATAGTTGTATCGGGAAAGAATGATAGATGTCAGTTAGCAACCGGCGCATTAAAAAAGCGTTTCCTAAATGTACATAAAAAAGGAACGCTATATTAGTTGTTGCCAACTTTTATTTATTGCATCAACTTAAACGTTAGCAATAATTTTTTGCGTTCGTGTTTGTAATAAAATAGAAATGGTTTGTGTAATAGCGAGGCTCGCCAGCAGCAAGTGTATTGGCTGCGCAATAGCCGGCATGTCGGCATAAAAAAGTATTATGCCTGTTAGCATACTTAGTAATATAATAACATTCAAAACGTATATTTTATTGCGTATAGCCGGAATATTTTTGCAATACCAACCCATAAATAAAGCTGATACTAATACGATCCATGAAAAGCTGCGATGAATTAAAAAACCAATTGGTTTGTCTGCCAGCCACTCTCCTCTATCACCATAATGCAAAGCTTTGGAAACATCATCCACATACATTCTTACTCTTGTTCCAAGTACAGCCTGAATTAATAATATGATCAGAAATACAAATACCATTTTTTTTACTTTATCGTCTATCTGTATTGCTGCTATTTTAGATTGTAACGATAATAAAACAGCCAGCTCAATTTCTAATAATATAATGGCTAATAATAAATGGACGGAGATACTGGTATTAGCTAAATTCAATTTAACGACCAACGCTCCAAAAAGACCGGTTATCACAACTACCGCAAAATAGGCCAATGACAATTTGTACGTCACGGATAAAATATCTCTTTTGAAAAATAGCAATGCTACTTGTATAATAGCAAACCAGCCAAGCAAAGCACCTGATAAACGATTCATATATTCTATCCAGGTATGAAATACGTTGAATGTATGATCGATGTCCTGCTTATGTAAATACTTTTCGAAATCAGGTGGTAATTCTGATGCATTGGTTGGTGGTATCCATCTGCCAAAACAAGTTGGCCAATCCGGACAGCCCATACCACTTTGTGTTGTACGTACTATGCCTCCGGCGATAATTACAATGAAAGTAAGAATAAAAGTTGCTACAATCCAGTTTTTGATCAAACGCATGGGAGATAAATTGCTGCAAAGTTAGTGAAGCCACGAAGTAAAAAGTAAAAAAGTAAAAGTAAAAAAAGTTAGTGCTATTAAAATATAAGCAATAACAATGGTGCCCCAAAAAACTTCAATTTTTTGTTTTTTACTTTTTACTTTTGCTTTATAGATGTTATCTCCTTTTTTATATAAAAGATCGATTGAAGCCGGGCTGGATGAAGCTGGAAGAGGTTGTTATGCGGGGCCTGTTTTTGCCGCAGCCGTTATCCTACCTAAAGATTTTTATCATCCGTTATTGAATGACAGCAAACAGGTTAAAGAAAAAGACCGAGATATTTTGCGGCCTATTATTGAAAAAGAGAGTATTGCCTTTTCTGTAGCAAGCGTTGATAATAATGAAATAGATGTAATCAATATTTTGCAGGCTTCTTTTAAAGCCATGCATCTTTGTATTGATAATTTATCGGTTACTCCAAAGTACCTGTTAATAGATGGAAATCGTTTCAAACAATACAAAGAAATTAAGCATACCTGTATTGTTGAAGGTGACGGTAAATACATGTCAATTGCTGCTGCCAGCATTTTAGCGAAGACTTACAGGGATGAATATATGCAGCAATTGCATAATGAATTTCCGCATTTTGGCTGGGATCAGAATAAAGGTTATGGTACTGCTATTCATCGTAAAGCAATAAAGGAACATGGCATTTGCAAATACCATCGTAAAAGTTTTAATATTCAGCCCATCAAATCGGAAGAAGTTTTAATTGATAATGTGCCCATTACTATTTATTCCTAGAAAAAATCGCGCTCCTAACTTTTGGGAATTACTTTTCACTTTTGCTTCAAACACTAAGCCTGCCATTGGCCTGCACCCTGCCTGGTTATTACCCATTCATCTGTAGTACAATCAACGATCGTTGAAGGAATGATACCGCCGATACCGCCATCAACTACAATATCTATCTGGTTTTCAAAATGCTCAAAAATGATTTCGGGATCTGTGTAATCTTCGATCATATCTCCGGGTAATGAAGCACTTAAAATAGGATTGTTAAGTGCCGAAATAATTGAATGACAAATAATATTATCCGGTACACGCAGGCCTATTGTTGATTTTTTACTTTGTAAAATTTTAGGAACTTGCTTACTACTAGGTAAGATAAAAGTGTATGGGCCTGGCAGGTAATTCTTCAACATACGATACAATGGCGTATCAATGCTTTTTGTATAATCGCTTAAATGACTAAGGTCGCTGCAGATAAAAGATAATTGGGCTTTTTGTGGATCTACATTTTTGATCTTGCAAATTCTTTCAACGGCTTTTTGTTGTCCGATGTCACAGCCAAGCCCGTAAATAGTATCGGTTGGATAAACAATAATGCCACCATCTTTAAGGCATTCAACAATTTGTTTGATCAATCTTGGCTGCGGGTTTTCGGGATGTAATTGTAAAAGCATAAAATTGACTTTTAGGATTAAAAAATTGGTGTGTCATCGTAAAACACTTGCAATCCATTACTTTTGCGTTTCTTATACAAATTTATAAAATAAAAACTTGATATGTCAGTAATTACCGTTGGAACCATGGCTTTTGATACCATTGAAACTCCCTTTGGAAAAGCAGAGAAAATAGTAGGGGGATCTGCTACTTATGTTGCGTATGCCGCTGGCAATTTTGTAACGCCTATTCAACAAATTTCAATTATTGGATACGATTTTCCTAAAGAAGAAATGGAAAATCTAAAAAAACGTGGTGTTCAACTGGATGGCGTTGAAATAGTTGCAGATAAAAAATCTTTTTTCTGGAGTGGTAAATATCACCTGGATATGAATACACGCGATACATTGATCACTGATTTGAATGTATTGGCAGATTTTAACCCAATCGTTCCGGATAGCTATCAGGGCGCTGAGTTTTTAATGTTAGGTAATTTGTCTCCTAATATTCAGTTAAGCGTTATCAATCAATTAAAAACAAGACCAAAATTGATAGTAATGGATACTATGAATTTTTGGATGGATATCGCTTTGGATGATTTAAAAGCTGTGTTGAAAAAAGTAGATGTATTATTAGTGAATGATGCAGAAGCAAGACAATTAAGTGGTGAAAACTCATTAGTAAAAGCAGCGAAGATCATTCAGGAAATGGGGCCTAAGTTCTTAATTATAAAGAAAGGTGAACATGGTGCATTGTTGTTCCATAAGAACCAGGTTTTCTGCGCACCTGCGTTACCGTTAGAAGAAGTATTTGATCCAACCGGAGCAGGAGATACTTTTGCCGGTGGGTTTATTGGCCATTTGGCAAAAACCAAAGATATCAGTTTCGAAAACATGAAAACAGCTATTATCGTAGGAAGCGCTATGGCAAGCTTTTGCGTTGAAAAATTCGGAACCGATCGTATCAAAGAAATTACAAAGGCAGATATCAAAGCAAGATTGGAAGAATTTGTACAATTAGCAAATTTCGAGATCGATTTGGCTTACTAAAAGCCGCCTTCCATAAGCTTTTACGTTATACACAGCTGTGTGAAACTAATATTCGTTATTCGATAACGCATTTATTAGTTTCACGCAAAGTTGTATAAAGATTCATGGCGCCAACCATAAAATCCTTAAAAGGATTTGTACTTACATATTTTTTTCTTCTCATAGTAAATTTTTCCTCTACCGCGCAAACCCGAATCGCTATTGTAGGAGGTCTGAACAGGTCGACCGTATTACAAACCAGCAATCAACCAAATTTTAGTAATTTAAAAAAAGGGTATGAACCGAGAATTGGCTTTCATATTGGTTTTTTAGCCGATTTCCCTTTAACCCCTACATCCAAATTTTACTTTCAGCCAGCTATAGAATATTTTAACAAGGGTAGAAAATTTTCTCAAAGCACAAAAAATAGCGCCGGGGATAGTGTGTTTCAAACAAACGGTTTTCAATTTCTCAACTACATCGATATCCCTTTAAATATTGTTTATAAATTTGAGTTAGCAAAAAAGATAGCATTGATAGTTGGTGCAGGCCCTTACCTGTCTTTTTTTTACAGTGGTAAAACAAACACTACTGTACTCGGTCCTAACAACTATTATACATCTACCGGCGATGTTAGTAATTTGCCAACCGGTAAAGACCCCGGCCAATATGCAACGATAGATTATGGATTAAATGCTTTAGCCGGAATAGATTTTGGCGGTTCATTTATTACAGCAAATTTTAGTCAGGGTTTACACAATGCTTACCGTGATTCGACATACTCGGGCTCATTCAAAAATCAGGTTTTTAGTGTTACGCTTGGCGTATATCTCGGAGAAAGAAAGAAAAAGAAACCATCAAATCAACCCGATAGTACTGCTGATAATGATTGTGATGGTATTATTGACAAAGTAGATTTTTGTCCGACCATACCGGGAATAAAAAAATATAATGGCTGCCCGGTTCCTGACTCTGATTGTGACAGCCTCAATGATGAACAAGATAAATGCCCTTATATATTTGGGCCAAAAGATAATGACGGCTGCCCTTTTCCTGATACAGATGGAGATAGTGTTAATGACAAAGAAGATAAATGTCCCTCAGCAAAGGGGCTTCCACAATATCAAGGTTGTCCTATTCCGATCGATGAAACATTGGCTGCTGATAGTATTATTGGTGATACAATGATTTATGTCATTTATTATGATGCTAACAAGATCAAAATAAATATTAAAGGTGCGATTACTGTGGCCAAATTATCCAAGCTTTTCAAAGCACACGAAGACCTTAATATAAAAATATCGGGTTATAGTGATAAAAGTAATTCTCCAAAAATTGACAAGCAGCAATCTGCCAGTCGTGCTGTAACAGTAAGGAATTATTTTAAAGAAGAAGATATGCCTGCAAGCCGTATGAAGCTTAATTATTGGGGTTCTACAAAAGCTTCGTACCCTCGAAAAGACACGATAAATAAATGGCAAGATAGAAGAGTGGAAATAGCTGTTTATCAGAAAAAACCGGATACTAACCTATCCGTTGATAGTAGTACAATCACTAATCCTAAAAAAACAACTAATACAAAACATCAAAAGGGAATTGTTAAAAAACAACATCAACAAACATCAAACTATAATTCTTTGACTGATTCTACAAATGTTTCAACGAATGAACACAATAGTAAAAGTGTACGTAAACATACAGTTAACCATAACTTAAAAAATAAAAAAGCAGTAACCAGAGTTGATCAACAAAATGCAGTTAGCTACAACCCCAATAGAAAAATAAATGTAGGGGGCAATAATGTTTCTATAACTGCTATCGTTCCAATGATCTCTTCCAATGGAACTATCACTAAAGATGATCGTAGTTTGAACGACAAGAAGAGTATTGTTGGCCAACAGAAAAATAGCAATGCAAAAAATAATGCGGTTGTAAGAAAAAAACAATCTGTAGTAACTAATAATTCAACTTCATCATCTAGCGACGCAAGTAATACAAATGTGACCAGTGATAAAATAACACCCAGTATTAGGGATACGAATGCCGCCACCGACAACAAAAAAAATAAACTGCGGATAAATAATGAACAAATTGCCGATACAATAAAAAATGATAATTCATCAGTAATTAATGCAGCTAATAACAGTATTGTAAGTGATGAAAGTAGTCAACCACAAAATAGTACGGCAACGAATAAAAATACCATCGATAAAAATACTGAACAGACAAATAGGATCGCTGCTGATAAATTGGCCACATTAGATTCATTGATCGCATTGGATAAAACCATTTCAAAAAAACCATCAGCTCCTGTCGATGATACAAACAAAGTATTGGATTGTTATACAATTTATTTCGATCCTAACCAGGCAATATTGAATAGTGCCTCTTTTGATATTCTTGATCATATACGTGAGATATTAAAACTTGACAGTTCATTGTATATTGGAATCTCCGGTTACAGTGAGAAAATAGGTTCTGAAACATCTGCACAAAAAATATCTCAGGAGCGCGCTTATCTTACCAGAGATTATATGAACAGCTATGGTGTAACGTTGGACAGAATACGGACTTCTTACTGGGGATCTAAAATACCTGTAGCTAATGATTATGACCCATATCAACAGTGGGAAAACAGAAGGGTGGAAATTTGTATTTACATATATGCAAAATAATAATTTATCGACGCTTATTCTTTAGCATACTATTAATATTTTTATAGTCAAACATGGCGTACTTTGTTATGCACAAATTGAAACACATTAATAATGAAAGGCCGTTTATTTAAAATATCTCTGTTCTTATTTCTTTCGATCACAATTACGCAAATTATTTATGCGCAGCATCTCGATTCATTATTAAATAAATTAGATTCTGCCTATCCGCAAGAGAAATTGTATTTACAATTTGATCGGCCTTATTATAATCCCGGTGAAACTATTTGGTTTAAGGCTTACCTCACTTCTGATAATTTGCCTTCGGGTATAAGCAAAACTGTATATGCAGAATTAATAGATGCCAAAGGAAAAATCGTAGCTAGAAAAATTATGCCTGTTATACAATCCGGTGCTTCATCTAGCTTTGACCTTCCTGATTCTATGAACAATACTATAGTATATGTTCGCGCTTATACGGCATGGATGCTAAATTTCGATTCCTCTTTATTATATGTTAAGCCAATCCGTATTATTAATGCTGTTCACGCTATCAAAAAAAACGCTATTGCTGCCTCATTCAATTTGCAGTTTTTTCCTGAAGGAGGCGATCTTGTTTCAGGTCTTAGTTCTCGCATTGCTTTCAAAGCAAATGATCAGTATGGAGTTCCCTTTGCTGTAAACGGAATGATATTAGATGATAAGGGCAAGCAAATCACACATTTCTCTTCTACGCATGATGGTATGGGGGTTTTTTATTTTACGCCTTTAGCTTCTACGAAATATAAAGCCGTGTGGAAAGATAAAAAAGGTCAAACACATGAAACGTTTTTACCTGATACAAAAAAAGATGGAATTACGTTATATGCTGAGAATGTAAATAATAATATAAATTATACTCTAACAAGACAAGATAGCGCCACTACAGATGCAACTTTGTATTATATAGTTGCGCAAATGCAACAGCAATTAGTATATAGTGCTGTTGTTAACATGAATAAAAAAACGAGTATTACGGCGCCTATTCCAACAGATAGTCTTACAGATGGAATAATTCAGGTTACCGTTTTTAATAGTAGTAAGATACCCATTGCAGAAAGGATATTGTTTATAAACAGAGGTAATTATTATTTCACAACAGACTTGCATGCTGTTGAAAAAAATATCACAAAACGAGGCCATAATACGCTGCAAATAGATGTGGGAGGTAATTTACTTTCCAATTTATCTATTGCAGTTACTGATGAAACACTAAACCCAGATCAACCAGATAAAGAAGAAAACATTTTTTCAAGGTTATTGCTTACAAGTGACATCAGAGGTTTTGTATACAATCCCGATTATTACTTCTCAAACGATGATGATTCTGTAAAGCAGCAGTTGGATCTTGTAATGATGACAAACGGATGGCGAAGATTTAAATGGGAGGATTTGCTGGCTAATAAATGGCCTCGGCTAAATTACTTACCGGAACATTATCTATCTGTAAAAGGAGGTGTTTATGGTTTGACAAAGAATTCTCTATATGGACAAGAATTAACCGGTGTTTTAAAAACAAAAGGTGGAGGCTCACAAATATTAAGTCTTCCAATAAATCGTGAAGGAGCATTTAAAGAAGATGGTATTTATTTTTTTGATACTGCAAAATTATACTATCAACTAAATAACGATAAAGACAAAAGATTAACCTCTACTGCCAGTTTTTTATTTGATGGAAGTTTTATAAAAGAACCTAGGTTATTTACTTCTACCTTAAATCCAGATTTTGCTATTGAACCAGATACAAGTACAGCTAAAAAAAACAAACTAATTGCCAGCTTGTTAAAACAGGAACTTGGAAATGTAAAAATTAAAACGCTAAAAGAAATTACTGTAACTACTGTAAAGCAAAAAACGTTGCAAGAAAAAATGGATGACGAATATACTTCAGGCTTTTTTAGCGGGGGAGATGAAATGTCATTTATAAATCAGGATAATGAGTTTGAAAAAAGCGCGCCGGATGTTTTAACTTATTTGCAAGGTAGAGTTGCCGGCCTACAAGTTTCTTCAATGGGGCCTGATGCTTCTGTAACCTGGCGTGGTAGCCCAACCAGTCTTTATTTAAACCAAATGGCTACGGATGCTAACCAGCTTAAAGCAATTTCGCTTAGTGATGTAGCAATGGTTAAAGTATTTCGCCCTCCGTTTTTAGGAGATTTTGGAACACCTACGATAAGTACTAATAGCACATCCGGAACTCCAAATGTTTCAAACACAAGTGGTGCAGGCGGTGCTGTTGCTGTTTATACAAAAAATGGAAAAGAAGTTGGCTCATCGGCAAAAGGTTTAGACTATGCCACTATCAACGGATATTCAGCAATTAAACAATTTTATTCGCCGGATTATTCAACCGATCCGACATCGATGAATGATTACCGTACTACACTTTATTGGAGTCCTTTTTTACTGATGGATAAAAATATACGCAGAATTACGATTCCTTTTTTTAATAGTGATAACTGTAAAAAAATAAGGGTGGTCATTGAAGGAATAAATGAGGCGGGGCAATTAACAAGAGAAGAAAAAATATTCGAATAGTTTACCACTTTTCTTCCTCTGAAATATCATTATTGTGTTTACTAAATCGTTGTCTGCTTTGTATTTTTTCTATTTGCCTTTCGATAATAAGTTTTGCAATGATATTGCCTGCATTTTCATCTCGCTGTAATTGCAAGAGGTATTTTAATTTCGCTTCACTTACATCAATACGGTATAATAATGTAACAAGTTTTTGAAAATCTTTTTGAATAAGCTGGTTAGCATAAAGAGTTAAAGCTTCTTCTAGTTCGACCAAAGAAATCTTTTCAGGCAAAACAATTGCCATGTCTTTTTTGATATTTTCTATTAATTCTTTTTCCATAAATACTACATAGACCTAGGTTCGGATACACCAATCCCAAACAAAGCAAAATCATATTTTACCGGATCTTTTTTATCCAAAGTACGTAAATATGCGGTTAATTCTAACGCAGCTTGCCAATCGATTTGGGTTCGTTGTAGTATATTGAAACGCTTTGCCACTTTAGCTACATGCACATCAACCGGACAAATTAATTGTGCTGGCGAAATATTTTTCCAGATGCCAAAGTCTACATTTTTTTTATCTATACGCACCATCCATCTCAAAAACATACTCAATCGTTTGCAGGTAGAATTTTTATCAGGCGAAGCAATATGCTTCCTTGTTCGGGCAGGAACATCTTCCAAAGAAAAAAAATAGTCATAAAAACCTTTCAGCGCATTTTCTGTTGTTTCATCTTTCCTTAGCATCCATTTAGTAAATGCAGTTTCTAATGAATCGTTTGTTTCATAATGAAATTTAAGAAATTCTATAAAGTATAGAAGGTCGGTATCGTTAAAAGTGCGGTGCTTAAAGCTGAGTACTTTTTTTAATTGTTTGTCGCTAACGTTTACACAAAAGTCGTGAGGCGCGTTATCCATCAACGTCATTAATTCTTTACTTTTATTAATGATCGTTGTGCGATTTCCCCAGGCAAAAATAGAAGCAAAAAAAGCAGCAATTTCAATATCCTGTTTTTTAGTAAACTGATGAGGAATACAAATAGGGTCGTCTTTAATGAAAGAAGGTTGATTAAATTCATCAACCTTCTTATCTAAAAAATCTTTTAATTTATTTTTATCCATGGATTATTAGCCAATTGCTTGTTTCAGATCTTCTACCAGGTCATCTGCATCTTCAATTCCAACACTCAAACGAATCAATCCATCTGTTAAGCCATTTTTAATTCTTTCTGCTCGTGGAATAGATGCATGTGTCATACTTGCCGGATGATTGATCAAAGATTCAACACCACCCAAACTTTCTGCCAAAGAAAATAATTTTGTAGAGGACAATACTTTAACTGCAGCATCAACACTATCATCTTTTAAAGTAAAACTCATCATACCGCCAAAACCACGCATTTGTACTTTAGCGATATCATAATTTGGATGATCATGAAAACCACACCAATACACTTTATCAACTTTTGGATGTTTGCGTAAAAAATGAGCAACAACGTAGCCGTTCTCATTATGTTGTTTCATTCTTACATGTAAAGTTTTAATACCACGTAATACTAAAAAGCAATCCATCGGACCAGGAACAGCTCCACAACTTTTTTGAATAAAATATAATTTCTCTCTTAGTTCATCACCATTTACAACTAATGCACCTTGTATCACATCGCTATGCCCGCCTAAATATTTTGTAGCTGAATGCATTACGATATCTGCACCAAGATCTAACGGGTTTTGTAAATATGGTGTTGCGAATGTATTATCAACACATAATAATGCGCCGGCTTTTTTTGAAATTGCAGCCACGCCGGAAATATCTGTAATGCTCATCAAAGGATTAGTAGGTGTTTCTATCCAGATCAGTTTTGTTTTGGCAGTAACAGCTGCTGCAATATTTTTTATATCTGCTGTATCAACAAAATGAAATTTAATGCCAAATCTTTCGAACACTTTTGTGAATAAACGATAGGTTCCCCCATACATATCACTTCCTGCAATTACCTCATCACCGCTGCTCAATAATTTTATTACTGCATCTGTTGCTGCAACACCACTACTAAATGCCAAACCATGTTTCCCATTTTCAATTACAGCAAAAGCTTCTTCCAAAGCCTTACGTGTTGGGTTTTGACTACGGGCATATTCATACCCTTTGTTCACACCTGGAGCAGATTGAACATAGGTAGAAGTTTGGTAGATCGGAGTCATAATTGCTCCTGTACTCGGATCCGGTTCTGCACCGGCATGAATTATCTTAGTCGCTAATTTCATAGAAAAAAATTGAGAATGCAAAGATGCAATTTTTACAGCAGTTGTGCGGCAATTAAATAACGCCAGTCAAAATTATTACCATTATGCGCTGGTAAGGGAAGTACCTTCTTATTTAGTAAATGTTGCTGTAAAATACCTTTATCAACAAGCTTTCTTTTTGCCTCATGAATATATTCCTGCAGCGTATGGTCGCTCATCCATTTTTGTTGTGGAGGTTCGTAGCCTACTTTGTCTTTTCGCCAAACAATCTCATTAGGTAATTTACTATCCATTGCTCTTCGCAATATCCATTTCGTCCAACCATCACGTATCTTAAAATTAGGCGGCAATGAAAAAACAAACTCAACCAAACGATGATTCAAAAATGGCAATCGAACTTCTGTTCCATGTGCCATTGAGTTTCTATCAGCAAAACGTAATAATTCCTCAAGACCTAATTCCATTGTATTAAAATATAGAATATCGTTCAATTTATTAATCCCCGATTTCCTGATTCCTTCCCACTCTCTTCCATGTAATGCTGCAACAAAATCCGGATTAATATCCAGGCTCTTGATTATTTTATTGTATTCTTTTCTTTCCAAAAAGACTGCTGTATGCGGATAAAAATAGGCCGCCATATAATTTTTCATTCCCCAGCTGATAGTAATATTCTTATCAGCCAATGATTTTCTTTCATGGTGTATCTGGCGGAATTTTCCCCGGGCAGCTAACTGTTGCAAATACCAGTGATAATATTTATGATAGCCTGCTAATGTTTCATCGGCGCCTTGGCCATCCAACAAAACTTTTACGTTATTCTGTTTAGCTAACTCAAATACTTTATACTGAATATAAATACTGGATGAAGAAAAAGGTTCTTCCTGATAATAACAAACCTTTTGAAACTCTGAAATAAAATCATCGATCGTCGGTTCTATCTTAAAATTATCTGTTTTGAATTTATTTACAACAGCATCTATAAATGGTGTTTCGTCTTTTTCAAATCCAGGAAAAACAGCTGAGAAGGTTTTTGTATTGTTATCTCCTTTTAAATAATGTATGAAAGACAAAATTGAAGAGCTGTCTAATCCTCCGCTGAGACTTGTACCAAAATCAACATCGCTTCTCAATCTTCGTTTTACAGATGTATTTAGTAATGAGGTTAATTTTTCCGTAGCATCTTTTTCTGAAATAGTAATTTTTGCTTGAGAATTAATATCCCAGTAACGCCTGATAACCATTTGGCCGCTTGTTTTTGATAATTCAAAATAATGCGCAGCCGGTAAGGACCGTATATTCTCAAAAAAAGTTTGTGCTTTGTCTGCCGGATTTTGAAGATGGCCGATAGTGATATAATTCAACAACATTTTATCATCCATACTTTTATGAACGCCCACTGCCCATAAAGCTTTCATCTCACTGGCAAAAATAAAATGATCATCATCATTGAAATAGTAAAATGGCTTTTCACCAAAGCGGTCTCTGGCAGCAAATAACATTTGTTCCTGTTCATTCCAAATGGCAAAAGAAAACATGCCATCAAAATGTTCCATGCATTTATCCTTCCAGTGATCGTAAGCAGCAAGAATAACTTCAATATCAGATCTTGTCGTAAACGTATATCCTTTTTTATGAAGATGCTCCTTTAATTCAATGTAGTTATAAATCTCTCCGTTATAAACAATCGTGTAGCGATCCAGATAATGCATAGGTTGCGATGCGCCTTCGGTAAGGTCTATAACAGAAAGCCTCCTATGCCCAAAACCAACGGAAGCATTTTCATTTGCCCAATATCCTTCGCCATCAGGGCCGCGATGCTGAATCGCATCTGCCATCGTACGTACCTGAAACAATGTTTCTGAACGACTAAAAGACTCAACAGTTTGATCTAGTTTTATGATACCAGCGATTCCACACATAGTTGTAAATATCTTAAAAAAATTCCATCTTGTAATCCCGCTTAAAAAATATTACAAATTATTTATAGTGGAAGATTTGTTCAGTACCCGTCTTGATAAAAAAACGATAGCAAGAATTATTATAAAGATAATAACGCCATACGCAGCAGCTATTCCATCATTATATAATCTTAATTGAGAATATACTTCGACAGAGATTGTTTTAGTAGAATAATTATATAATAATATAGTAGCGACGAATTCTCCGAAAGAATTGATGAAAACAAGTAGTGAACCTTGCACAATAGACGGATACACTAACGGCATAGTAATCGATCGCCAGGTTTTAAAATTACTCGCTCCTAACGTAGCAGATGCTTCTTCCATCGAAGGGTCAATAGCATGCAGCCCAGCTATTACAGCCTGGGATAAAATGGGTATATTTCTGATAGCATAAGCAACAGGCAATATCCAAAATGTGCCAACCAAAATAGTATTGAATGAAAAAAGATTCGGGGCATTAAAACTCAGGATCAGACAAATAGCAATAACCGTTCCCGGAATACCGTAAGGCAATGAAATGATTATTTCCAGCAGGGATTTGAAAATATTCTTTTTACCCCGCAGCATATACGCAGCCGATAATCCAATTAATAATGTAAAAGCAATAGCAATGACCGAGCTTTCCAGGCTATTGAAAAATGGTTGCAAGGCATCATTATCAATAAAGATACTTTTAAAGTTATCAAAGCTATAAGTGTAATTCAAACCAGGTTGCATTAAAGAACCTTCGGGAATTAATGATAATATAAACAATGCGACTATTGGTAAAGCGATGAGCACACAGAAAACAAGTATCGCCGTAAACGTGAAATAGTCATGCTTTTTATTTTCAAATGAAATAGCCGATTTGGCAGCGCCTTTTGTTTTACCGGTAAGCGGTTGTTTATTCCGGTACCAATTTAAGAAAGCCAAAAAGATGATTGATATTACTGTCAGTAATATTGATAATACTGCCGCATAAGAATTATCGCCATTTATTTTTGCGTAGTAAATAGCCGTAGTTAAAAATCTATCAGCTCCGCCAAAAATAAAAGGCGCAGAGAATGAAGCCATACTCGCCATGAATGTCAATAACGACGCTCCGATTAATGATGGTAAAAGCTGCGGTAAAATAATACTGTAAAAGGTTTTGAATTTGCCACCACCTAAAGTGTAAGAAGCTTCTACAATACTGTTGTC